>Ga0187861_10000314_pt1 | contig 58763 bp, 48 predicted proteins | sample June2016WEW_10_1_3_FD_132986 | JGI IMG/M metagenome (GOLD analysis project Ga0187861, IMG submission 132986) | Peatland microbial communities from SPRUCE experiment site at the Marcell Experimental Forest, Minnesota, USA - June2016WEW_10_100 | ecosystem: Environmental > Terrestrial > Soil >...
ATTTACAATCACCAATACCGGCGTTTTCCCTGTTCAGACATCCCAGCTCATTACCTTATACCCCGGCTGGAACCTGGTATCCCTGCCGCTGGTTCCCACCAATTCCAGCCTCCAAAACGTGCTGGGTAACGCCTTGCCCAGCATAACTGCAATTTGGACATGCAGCGGCGGCGGCACAACCGGTGGCACCTGGTCTTCATGGGCACCGGGCCTTTCATATGGCCTTACTACCATAGTGGATGGCAAAGCCTATTGGATCAATACCAACCTGACCACGGGGCAGACCGCGACTTTTACTTTCCAGGGCAGGGTCGGGAATCCTCCACCGAGTGCACCACCCTCATACTCTTATCCTGCGGGCTGGAACATGGTAGGCTTTACCTTTTCTAATCCGTCCACTGGAGAATCAGTGACATCATATCTAGGACAACAGAATACAACCAGCGCCAATTACAATTTGCCTGTCATTGGTTACAATGCTAATCCTGCTTATACCGTAGGATTTACAACTCTGTCTGGTACTACTCCAAATATGATCCCCGGCTTTGGCTACTGGGTGTTCTACAACACGGCTGGGACTGTAAACGCCGCGATGCAATAATAGCCATCAGGTTGGCTTTTGATTGCAGACCTCAACCGGGCGGGCAAAAGCCCGTCCGGTTTTTGGGTCTTCAAACTCTAGATTCAAAGTGTTATAATGCGCGTGAGCGAAAATGAATATACGGCCCCAGGGGCAACAGGAGTTGACGCATGAAGCGATCTATTGATTGGCAGATCAAATACGTTGCAGTCACGCTGGCCTCCCTATTGACGATTTTGTCTTTGCTGCTGGGAAGCGCCTATGCCGTATCGGCCGATTCACCCGGCGTCCCCAACCAGTTCTACGGCACCGTCACCATCAACGGGTCCACGGCCGGTTCCGGGGTGACTATAACTGCCGTGGTAAACGGCGTCAACGGCGCCACGACGACCACCGATTCCTCCGGCAGGTACGGATATAGCGCTGCTTTCATGGTGAACGGATCAACCGGCAACCAGATAACTTTCCTGGTCAACGGAACGCAGGCCGGCCAGTCCGTCAGCTTCCAGGCAGGCGGCATCATCAATCTGCCTCTTACCGTGGGACCGGGCAGCACGACGACCTCATCGGGCACCCTGACCATAGTCACATCTTCATTGTCCAACGGCACGGTCGGGACCGGCTATACGCAGACGCTGGCTGCCTCCGGCGGCACGGGCACTTATACCTTTGCCATCCTTTCAGGATCGGGAGCTTTGCCGGATGGACTGACTCTGGGCTCCAGCGGGACTATCACGGGCACGCCCACCGCCACGGGGACCTTCACCTTTTCGGTGCAGGTAACCGACAGCGCGCCGACCACGTACAGTAAAGCATTCTCCTTAACCATTGCCTCCGCAGCAACGACTTCTTCGGCCACCAGCATTACTACCAACATCCTGAACAATACCGGCAGCCTGGCGGTAACCAGCGGCGTCGTAACGACTGCCGCAACCATTGCCAGCTTGGACAACAGGGTGCAGCTCAGCTTTGCAGCCAATACCAGTTTGAACTTGCAAGGGCAAACAGCGATCGGGGCGGCCGAGGAGACCAACCCGCCCGCCGCCGCAGATAACTCAACCTTGCTAAGCGCCTACAGCTTCAGCCCCAGCGGCTCTGTATTCGCCCCCGCGGCCACCATGATATTGAAATATGATGTAAGCTCCGTGCCGGCCGGCGTCAACGAGTCCAGCCTGTATATCGCCTACTGGACCGGCTCGACATGGCAGACCCTGGTGTCTACTGTCGACACCACCAACAAGCTGGTCTCGGCTTCGGTCTCCCATTTCACCATATTCGCCTTGAGGGCGCCCGCAGCGCCCGCAACTACTTCTACCACGACAACAACGACAACGACCACCACGCCTGCTACCACCACTCCTTCTACCACGACACCAACCTCGACGACAACAACCACCCCGGCAACAACCACTTCCACCGGCACCCCGGCCCCGGCGCCGACGCCGGCTTACGCCTTTATGGCCACGGACCTGGCGGTATCTCCCCAGACGGTCAAAGCCGGAGAGAATGTGACCGTCTCATTGCGCCTGGCCAACGGGGGCACGGCGGAGAACAGCGAAGCGGTGGTGCTGAAGGTCAATGATGTCAATGAGGCGCAGCAGGTGGTTACCCTTTCGCCCGGCAAGTCCCAGGTCGTGGATTTTATAGTAGCTAAGGCAACGCCCGGCACATATAACGTAGGCGTGGAAGGCTTGACCTCCAGCTTCCAGGTGCAGGGGAGCGCTGCTGCCGGCTCTCAACCGGATAACGGGTCTTCCTGGCCGGTTCTGGGCGTCATCGCCGTATGCGGGCTGCTGGTTGTAGTATTTGTGGTCGTGACGGTCGTAAGGAAGGGCTCCAGCTAGACGATATTAATTTCCGCGTCGGGCTTAGCCGGGAAGCTCTATATTCTTAAACTGACGGCATCTGGCAAAAAGTCGTCGTCGCCGTAATTTTGTATATACGGTGCCACAAATTCCATATCTGAAAGTGGCAGCGATTATTGTGGCTCGCATTTTTAGCGATTCCATCCCTTGACACGGTATAACTCTATATATTAGTGTGTATTTGCCCGGATGGGATAAAATGAGCGAAGATATTCTAGTATAGATAGGTAAATGGTTCCCCGAGGCCTATTCTTATTTAATTGTGCTGTATGGAAGGAATAAATTATTGATGAATTCATTATATGGATTAAAACAGCGGATGCTTGAAAAATTACCTGCTGTATTTAAATCCTGCCGTCCGAACATCGTTGACCCCACGGGGCTGGTGCTTCCAGCTCCTGAATCAAGGGCCTATGTGGGTGGGGCGGATGATTTTTTAGAAGTAGGCAACGAGTTTTTAGGCTATTTCAAATCGATATGCAATCTGAAGCCGGATGAAAGCCTGCTGGACGTCGGCTGCGGCATTGGCAGAATGGCCATTCCGCTCACTACCTATATGGGTGGCACGGCCCGGTATGAAGGTTTTGACATCGTGAAGAGCGGCATAGACTGGTGCACAGAAAATATCACACCCGAGCATCCCAATTTCCAATTTCACCACTCCAATATACTGAATAAAGCCTATAATCCCGGCGGACGGCTACCGGCCGCCCAATACCGGTTCCCTTTTGAAGACGGATCCTTTGATTTCGTCTTTCTGACCTCTGTTTTCACGCATATGCTTCCGGTGGATATGGAGCATTATTTTAGGGAGATTGCACGTGTCTTAAAAAAAGGCGGAAGATGTTTGATTACCTTTTTCCTTCTCAATCCTGAATCCCTGAAGTTAATTGAATCCGGCAAGAGCACACAGGCTTTCACGTATGGTTTCGGTTTATATAAGGCCGTACAAAAGAATAATCCTGAAGCTGCTATAGCTTATGAAGAGGGCTATATCCACGACTGCCACAAGAAAAACGGCCTGAATATTCAGGCCGTCCATTATGGATCATGGTGTGGCAGAGGCGAATATCTCTCATACCAGGATATTGTTATTGCGCAAAAGCTCTAGGTCTCGAAGGTCGGATAGAGTTAAATTAAAATTGAGTAAATATGTCTGATATTTTTAATCCTCGATTGGTATCGGTGGCAGTCGAACTATAAATTAAATATACAGTGGGGTTTATGTTAGTAACAAATATTAAGGTCAACTCGCTAGGGAATATCTGTGAACTCAGTGCAGATATCTCAGGCAAAGCTCTTCCAAAGCCATTTACCTTATGGTATAGGTTTCCAGGGGAATATAAAGAATACATCAATCCCAATAATGGCAATCCTTTTTTGGCTGCGGCACTATTACTGGCTATGCGAACAGGTGAAGAATTGCAAATATCCAAGCCAGTTTCATATCGACTGTTACGCAGTGCAGATGGACCCATCCAGGATTTCTATAAATATTCCGATAATACTCTTAAAAGGGTCCACATAAAATCATTAGAAAAATTACCATTGGATTATGATTCAAATAAAGAGCGCAGAGGAGTCGGTCTGTTTTTTTCAGGTGGGGTGGATTCTTTTTATAGCCTGTTAAAGAATATAACACAACATCCCAGCGATCTATATAGCCAAACGCATCTAATTGCAGTACATGGTTTCGATATACCGCTCACAAATGATGGCACAGTGCTTTTCCATGAACTACTCAAAAACTGCGAAAGCATATCCCGCAAATATGGAAGGCAGATACTGCCGGTGACTACAAATCTGCGTGAATTATCGGAAAAATTCGCCCAATGGGAGACTCTTTATCATAGCGCAGCCATGGCCAGTATTATATTGGCTCTAGAGTCAGTCCTTGAATGCGTATATATCGCATCTTCGTATGCATATGAGGAACTATTTTTATGGGGCTCACATCCTATGTTGGATCCGCTTTATCAAACTGAAGGCTGCGGGATAATTCATGATGGGAATGAAGCAAAACGATTAGATAAAATCCGCTTTATCGCGAAGTTTCCATTAGCTATGGAAATACTGCGTGTTTGCTGCATAAACACAAATAATCGGTACAATTGCGGGAGCTGTGAAAAATGCCTGCGTACCATGATAGGTCTCCATATTGCAGGAGCACTGGATAAATGCAGTACATTTCCACACAAAATTGATGCTGAACAAATTTCCTCCCTGGCAATTGATCCCTATCAAGCGCATTTTATCAATGAGTTGATTGAAGCTCTCGGAACAACAGAAGAGGATTTGTCTATAAAGGCAGCATTGAAAGGTGTTACTACTCAGTTACAGGAGAATATTGAACGACTGGATAAGCAAAACATACAGAATATACTAAATTCTAAATCGTGGCGAATTACTAAGCCTTTACGCTCAATTTACAGTTGGTTACAGAGGGTGAAATCCATAATTGCTGCCGATTATTCTCTTGCCTACTTAGCATCTCATTTGCCGGTAACAAGCTGGTTACTAAGAAAAGTATTTCGTAACAGGATTTTAATATCATATTGGAATGAAGAGAGAAGCTATGTAAATTTTGGGGATTATATTACCAAAGTGCTTTTAAATGAGTTTGGATATAAGAGTGTTGAATATTGCAATGCAGGTTCATTAAACATCTTGGATGAGTATGATTTTTGCCTGCTCGGTGTTGGGTCCAATCTAAATAAGAACATGGTAGACAGGTTGAATATTCGTGAATTATATATATGGGGCCAGGGAAAGGGTTTTGGTGAATATTTTGATATTAACGCAGAACCATATATTAAAAAAGTCAAGATTTTTGCCGTCAGAGGACCGCATACAATCAGACAATTAAAATTAAATGTGGATACACCTCTAGGAGATCCTGGTTTCTTAATGCCTTTATTTTATAGAATTAGAAGGGATCCTTCTCAATACAAGATAACCTATATACCGCATTGGTCAAATAGAGCGAATCGGAATGTTAAGAAAGACAAAGTTGGTGCCGAAAGGTCCGTTGATATCAAATGTAACAAAAGAAGGTTCTTTTCAAAACTCAAAGAGATAGTATCATCAAAGTTTGTACTTACCAATAGCCTTCATGCCGCAATTATCTGTCATGCCTACAAAGTACCCTGGGCATTATGTTTGGCTGATGGGGATGAATTAAACTTTCCAGATAAGTGGAATGATTTCTTTGAGTTTTTAGGTCTAGATAGCACAGGAAATTCAGTAAAAAATTATTCAGAAGGTTTAAAATGGTGGGATGATGTCGGGTCAAAAGCCAAAATAAGAGATTTATTGCCGCTATTGAATTCCTTCCCGCTACCGTTTAAAAATAAAAAAATACTGGCTGTCATCAGAAAGATGAAATCCAATTATACCTAATATATAAAATATATCCGATATACATGAGTTTGATCCTCTTGTGAACATCCTATTTGTGTGTAATTACAGCGTCGTTTAACACCATATTCTAGTTGGCAGGAAAACATTCCATTTGCAATGTGGCTTGTTGACATTTAAAGCCCAAAGTACTTAATTAAGCGTAAATAGACGGTCTTAGCGAAATTATATCTTTTTGATCTTACGGCATGCACATAATCAATAAAATTTTGAGGATTTCTTGCCAATCGCATCGGCAACCCATCTAATCGGCCTTCAAGTAAAAATAATCTGGTACATATTTCTTGTATTTTTGACGAACTCAAGGAATCTAGAGTGGGTCCGTTATAATCTTCATATCTTCCTAATTGCAATTCCATTTCAAGGATTAGTACACATAATTCTCTTATTTTTTTAGGACGTAGCTTTACAGAGAAAGGTGAATCTATTCTAGCCTTATATTTAGAAAGAAGATCATCTAAGATATAATATTTAGTACATAACTCTTTTATTTCTTCTATAGTCAATAATTCCGGAGCTTTTGAAAATTTAGAATCAAGGTATTGACCACGGATGGTTGATAACGATGGCCTTTGCCATGCCAGAAAGGGTTTGATGACAAATGATTTTGCTCTGGGGAATAAATATTTATTGTATTTATGGTCTGCAGGATCATCTAGAGTAGATAATATGTCGATGATAAATTGAAATACATTTTTTTTTAAAGCATGACAATGTAAACAAAGTCCTTCTTTTATTAAAAAAACATTTTTTGATACTTGATCTGATTTAAACTCCCACAAGCCAAAAAAAATTGATTCCCATGACTTCGGTATCTGCTTCATTGTTTCATCGAGAATATTGTTTAATCGCGGATTAAATTGAACATCATCTTCCATAATGAGAACACTATCAACTCTATCTCGCTGGCATTTTTCTAACAATTTGATTAATGATAGACACATTCCAGCTGCACCTCTATTCCAACCCCAACCCCAATCAATATTTCCAGTCGCCGATGGTTTCAAAATTGAAATTTCCTCTTGACCATTACAGGCCCTGAACCTTTCAAACGTAATACCATATTTTGTGCATTCTGCCTTAGATTCTTCCAACCTATCTGGTCTTGAATCGAGATTAATTAAGTATGTTTTATCAAAATATTCGTGTAATTTCATATAATATGCCTCAAGTTATGTTGCTACCCATTAAGATGGGTATTTAATTAAGCGAGCCTAGCCTTCTTCCTAACCCTGTTCCCAATAGTTGTACCATTATTTAAGTTAGTTTTGCAAGCATAATCGATCTTCGATGAGAGCAGATCACTGCCAGATGCCTGTTTGCTGATGGCAATTTGCTAGGTCACCGGTCTTATTCAGTCTCACGGACAATATGTGATGGACGCTCACAGGTTATTGACAGAAATACATATTTGTGAAAATATTGTTGAGGCAGGTTTGTTAATAAATAAATAAATATATTACTTGTTGACTTTGTAGTAATGAAAATAGTTGCTGTAACAATAGTTTGCAACGAGGCGTTGATCCTACCCTACTTTCTTCGACATTACGAATATCTCGATGAAATCCATGTCCTTTATGAGACTGATACCACAGATGATACGTTAAAAATTCTGAACCAGGCCCCAAACGTAGTTATTAAAGACTGCCATATCGAAGGTGGATTTGACGACATCGACAAGGTGAACTTATTAAACAATTTACTTCAGGGCATTAAAGCTGATTGGGTGTACGTTCTGGACTCTGACGAGTTTATCTTTCCGTTCAATGAATCAGCTCATGATTTCCTGAGCCGCCAGAATTATGACGTCGTCCGGGCTGCTATGTTTCAGGCCTATAGACACAGAACTGATAAGGATTTAGATACATCTTTACCTCCCGTCCCTCAGCGAATTCATGGCGATTCGAATGTATTCTCTAATGTTGAAAAACCGAATAGTTGTGCGAATGACTTATATATCAAGCCAATTGTGGTCAGGCCGTCAAGCGGGGTCCGGTTTCTATCAGGGAATCATGTTGTTGAGGGGAATGTAAAAATATCTCCTGAGTTCTATATAGGAGTGCATTGGCAGATGGCTGACCCTTCAATTGCCATTGATAGAAGAATGAAAAACAAGGCGAGAATGAGTGAGAGGAACAAGGTGCTTAAGATGGGCGTGCAGCATTGGAACATAACAGAGGAATGGATTAGGGCTGAATGTAACTGCCATCTGGACGACCCAATCATTGAGGCGCTGTGCCCGGTTAATGACAAAATTCCCGCAGAAATAACGGCACTCAGCAAGTTATTCATCCAGGAAGAAGTTATAGTTGACTTAAGAAACCAGATCAAAGATCGCGAAAATCAGCCACTTGTAGCCAGAATACTTCATCGTATTATAGACACTATTTTCCCTCCACATACAAAATGACGCTAGCTTTCTAAGCGCATACGCAACTAGCCTGGGCAATGAAATGGAATTGAAAAACATAGAGAGTATTGCTAGTAAGATAGATGGCTGGTTAACTGGTCGAGAAGGCGAATTACTTTTTAATTTAGCAAAGAATTGCACAGGGAAAGGTGTCATTGTTGAGATTGGCTCTTGGAAAGGTAAATCAACTATTTATCTGGGATTAGGTTCAAAGGCAGGAAAACAAGTAGTACTATATGCAATTGACCCCCATAGCGGCTCATCGGAGCACAAGGAAATGTTTGGAATTGTTTGGACTTTTCAAGAATTTCAGGATAATATAAAAAATGCTGGTCTTAATGACATTGTAAATCCAATAATAAAAACTTCAGAGAAAGCGGCTACAGCTTTCAATGAACCTGTTGAATTGATTTTCATTGACGGTGCACATGAATATGACCTTGTTAAATTGGATTATCAATTATGGTTCCCCAAGGTAATTGAAGGCGGTATTATAGCATTTCACGATAGTGTTGGTTGGCCAGGTCCGAAAAAAGTCATCGAAGAATTTATCCTTAAATCGGGGCATTTTAAAAATATATCAAGAATTGACTCAATAACATTTGCCCAAAAAGTAGAGACCAATTTCTTATTACATCTTATACAGAATAGATGTGATTTCATCTATACTTCATTTTTAGAGCATATAGCTGTTTTGATAATAAAATTAAAGTTGCCGTCTGTTATCAGGGTGTTGTTGAAAAGTATTTATGACACTTTAAAACGATTGACCTATAGCAAATAATAATATATAGTAACGTTACCAAAATGAGCAAATGCCACCGACCTTCCCAGTTTGATATCATCACACTTTATATTGGCTAATTCGGTCAATCTGAGGCCGCTTTCAACCAGTAAGGCAATAATATCCTTATCTCTTATGCTACTGGCAGATTCGATGAGCAGTGCTACCTGATGGATCCACAGATGATACTACTTCAGTGATTAATAGCTTCAAAGATAATAGGATTAAGTATATACAACATCAGATAAACAAAGGGGCAAATGCTGCAAGCAATACAGGTATTAAAGTAGCTACGGGCTATTTCTATCCATAGGTCAGGCCAGTAAATCGAGGTATTGCTTAATCACCTTTTCGCTTTCGCCGATAGAAATAATCCTGCTGGCTTCCAGCAGCATGGTGCGCGTACAAAGGGCCTTGACCCAGTCCAGGGTGTGCGAAACGAAGATAACGGTTTTGCCCAGCTTTTTATAATCGTTTATCTTGGCAATACATTTTGCCTGAAAAGCCTCATCTGCGACGGCCAGCACCTCATCGATCAACAGTACGTCGGCTTCAGCCTGGATGGCTGTAGAAAAAGCCAGCCTCAGGTACATCCCGGAAGAGAAATTTTTCAGCTTCATATTTTCGAACCTTTTCAAATCGGCGAAGTCAAATATACTGTCGTATATTTTGGCGGTTTGCTTTCTGCTCATGCCCATTATCGAGGCGTATATATATACATTTTCTGCAGCGGAAAGCTCCGGTTGGAAACCCACGCCAAGCTCCAGGAATGAAGCAACCTTGCCTTTTATATCTATGGCGCCGCTGTCGGGATACATTACCCTGGCCAGCACCTTGAGAAGAGTGGACTTGCCGGAACCGTTACGGCCGATGAGGCCCAGGGTCTCTCCCGATTTAATCTCGAAATTTATATCCTTGAGCACCCAGAATTCCTCGTAGTCCATCTGGCGGCTGATGAGGCCGATGACATTCTGGAAAACGGTGCTTTTTTTCTGGTGGGGGATCCTGAACCTCTTGGAAAGATCGGTAACTACTATGGAATTCATTATATTTCCTCGGCAAACCGGCGCTGCAGCCGCTGAAATATGAAGCGGCCAAAAAAGAAGGCTGCCACGGTAAAGAAGACCGCCACGATGATATTGTAGGCTGAAGGCATGGCGCCGTATATCATCAGGTCGCGGAATATGACGATAAATGCAGTGAGAGGGTTAAGCAGGTAGAAGGGCATGACTTTGTCGCTGATGGAAACCATGGGATAGACGACGGGTGAAAGGAAAAAAAGCATATTGACCAGCACTTCCCATATCTGATTGACATCCCGGTAGTAAACAAAAAAGGCCCCCAAACACAGGCTTACCCCGTAAGCGAACCAAAAATATACCAGGAAAACCACGGGGAAGAGAAAGATGGTGAGCGGCAGGTGGCCGGTTACAATAAATAAGAGGGGTATGATGATGATGAATTCAAGCAGAGAGCTGATCAGATTGGCCAGAGAATTGCTCAGCACCAGTATCTCTCGCGGTATATAGACCTTGGTGACCAGGCTGGCCTTGCCCACCACAGAATAAACAGCAGACGTAGTGGAGACCGAAAAAAAACGCCAGGACATGAGCCCTACCAGAAGGTAAGCGGCAAAATTAACCTCCTGGTGATACATATACCGGAAGACAAAAAACAGCACCAGCGCCAGCAACAGGGGGCTGAGGATCGACCAGAGGAATCCAAGAGAAGTATTCTGGTAGCGGACCTTAAGGTTGACCTGGGTTAAGTTCCAGATCAGCTCCCTGTATTTCCAGAGCTCATTCATGAATCGGATTAATTCCCCTTGCCATAGGCCCTTTTATCATGCATGCTTTTCTCAGGTACACCCGGTACACATTATAGTATAATTACCATGCTTCTATTTATGGCGAGCATCTTACAGGGATAAAACCGGTTTTAGGGGTTCAGGCCAAGCTTGTAATAATTTCTATAAGGCAACAATCGCTCTTTATCCACATCAATATTTTTGCTGCCGTCAGCAGTAATCATATATGCCCAGAAAAGTAATCTCGTGAAATCGTGTTTCAGTGCTTCCGGGAACTGCTCCTGCAGCCTGCTGCTGAAGTTATACAGTTCCAGAAGAACAGCCAGGGGTTTTAATGCCGAAGAGGCATTGTTTACATACCATTTGCAGTAAGGCCGGTATATGTGCCTATAAGTATCGACAGTCAACCCATATTCCATGGCCCAGTCTATTAAATTTTCATATTTACCATTGGCAACCTCAGGGAACCTGAGATGAAGATCTACCCTCACATAATATGCTTCAAGTAATACGGCCAGCGGCAGCGGAATACCGGCCGAGGGGCGTGGTGGCAGGGAGAAATCCTCCCGCATTAAAGTAAGGTTGCGATTATAGTAGGGATCACCTTTAGAAATAACATCAGCCCAACGGGATAGCATGTTTGTCTCATCCTCCGCAGGATGGCTAAAACCCCTGGTCCCCCCTTCGTCGTGATAGAGAACACTGAAGGGGGTATAGGTGATCAAATAACCTTTAGCACGCAGCCGCAGGCACAGATCTACATCATTAAAAGCTACGGGCAAGCTTTCAGAGAAACCGCCCATTTCCCGGAAAAGGTCTTTGCGCAGCATGGCGCAGGCCGCTGTCACGGCACTGCAGTTCCTGATAACCCTATGCAGCGAAAGGTAATCAAAATCACTTGCGGCTGTATGCTTGAAGGCATGGCCTGCCACGCCCATGCCAAGTATTGCGCCGGCGTGTTGAATTTTGCCGGAAAACTGTGAACCCCGCGGATACAAAAGCAGGGCCCCAACCATACCTATCTCCCGGCGCTGCGAATGCTCAAGCATGGCTGCCAGCCAGCCAGGTTCAATAACTTCGGTATCATCATTGAGAAAAACAATATGCTCCCCTCCGGCTGCGCCGGCCCCAAGGTTGTTCATCCTGGAAAAATTAAACTTACCTGTGTACTTGATTACTTTGTGCCTTAGCGTACTTAAATAGGAAATTGTCCTGGGATCCTGGCTGTCGTGGTCAATAATGATCAATTCATAATTCTTGTAGGTAGTTTTTTGTTCTATGCTGTTGATACAGCGTGCAAGCTTTTTATAAGAATCCTTAGTGGGTATGATAATGCTCACTAACGGCTCATTTGTTATTGCGTATTTAACCCGATAGCGGCCCGGTGTAAATTGAATAATTTGACCTGATATGCCCCTGCGCTCCAATGAATCGCTCAAAGCTTTGATTGCCGCATCACAGGCATACGGCTTAGCACCGAATGAAGCTGCCGCCGAACTCGGAATAATCCGCCAACTATAAAGCGGCCTTGAAATGTGGGCGATTTTGTGGCTTTTTTCGGTGACGCGTAATACCAGGTCATAATCCTGGGAACCATCAAGACCGCTGCAAAATCCACCCAGGTTATCGATTATATCTTTGCTGACAACTGTAAAGTGACCAATATAATTCATGGACATCAGCAGGTCGGGTGACCAATCAGGCTTGAAGAAGGCCTGCGTCCTGTTCCCATGGGCATCTATCCTATCCTCGTCAGTATAAATTAAATCCAGGCTGCGGTCCTGGTTAAGCAGTTTTACCACCTCATAAAGGGCATCCGGCCTCAACTCGTCATCATGGTCAAGAAACCCAACAAACTCCCCACCGGCTAAAGCTATTGCCTGATTGGAAGCGCCGGCGATCCCCAGGTTCTCCGTGAGAAATTTTACCCTGATCCTGTCATCTTTGGCGGCGTAGTCAGTTAAAATTCTTTTGACATGCGGTTGGCTGGAAGCATCATCAACCAGGCATAATTCCCAATTATCATAGGCTTGATTAATAACCGAGTTAACAGCCAATTCCAGCCATCTTTTATCTGTATTCCATACAGGTGTTATGATGCTTATCTTCGGCCGGTATGGAAACGATTGAGATTCATGGTGATAAAATTTGAGGTCTTCCGGTTTCGGCTCATTGCAGGCAAGCCACAGCTGATAAGGATCAGATCGCCACATAAATCCAATGTAAGGTTTCAGGTGTTGTCCGAGCCTTTGCCTGAATCTAAACCAGAAGCTGCCCCAGCCCTCATTGAATATGACGTAGATGGCCTTCAATACGAGCTCGTAGTACTGGCCCCTGCGGGTTCCCGGTCTGAATATTTTTTCAATAATTCCCTGGTACTTATTCATGATATGCGCCCGGCGCAGTATTTTGGCAGTGGTTCTTGAGATTGGCCGCAGCAGGGTTGTCGATACGCTCACGGTAATGCCAAAACTCAGTCATATAATAGCCCGGCCCGCGCTGATTTCCTTTTACTCAGACAATATTTGCCGATGATTAACCCGCTGTATTTGCCAATTTCGTAAATAGCAGAATATGGTAGCCACCGGCAGCAGCTATTAGCCTTAAAATAACGGACTTCCGCAATAAAATATTCCAGAGCTTTTTGTAACGCTGATCCGGGGGATCCAGGTAATGCGCATACCCCCTGTCTTAAGGCGAAGCCAAAATACCGCCACTTGTTAAATACATCCTTTATCCCATGATCATGCGAGTGATAAACCGCGGCCAGCGGCTCGTATATTATTGTCCTGCCGTCAGCCAGTATCTGAGCGGCTATCATCTTGTCCTCCGCCATCACTATATTTTCTTTAAATCTGTATTTATCCCAGGTATCCTTCCGGTAGGCGGCATTTACATCAGATATGAATACGTTGTCGTGGTAATAATCCACAGCATCAGATTTTACCACCAACCTGTAATCAGGGAAATTATAGTGATAGAAAAACTTCTCCGGCGGCTTTGTATGCTCCCAGGGTATTTGCCTGCCCACCACCATGGCCACCTGCGGGTCGGCGAAATTGTCAGTCAGTTTCTGAAGCCAATCATTGTTTACGGGCAGGGCGTCCTGCGTTATATAGACCAGGTAGCGGCCCTGCGCCATATCCGCCCCCAAATTGCGCGTCCTGCCGTGGTGGAACTCCTCCGGCTTGATCTCCAATAGTTTGAGCGGGTATTTATGCGCCGCCTCCAAAGTGCCGTCAGTCGAGCCGGAATCTATAACTATGACCTCGTAGCTGCCGCTGTACTGCTGTGAATAGATGCGCTCAAGCAGCCGGGGGAAATTATCGCCCCCGTTCCTGGTGAGGATGATGATGCTGATGCTGGCGTCAACCTGTGTCATGGCTGCTTTCCTGTTGAAAAGAACTGCTTGCCCGCCAGGCGGCTCAGCCGCCTCTCTTCGGCCAGGCTCTCTTTGAAGGTGGCGATGACGCCCAGTTTATAAAGCTCCGCATCGCTGCGCCGTCGTTTTTTCTGTACGGCTCGCCGTTTGGGAAGCATTTTGCTGAAGGTCAGGGCAAAATCAAAATAGGCCCGGCAGACCGCCCCGGCTGAGCGGAAGTTGCCGTTGACCAGGTAAGCGCAAAAGCGATAGAAATTGAAGCAGGCGCCGATCAATTTGCTGCGGACAAGGTTCCAGACATCCAGATTTTTTAGCATATTGTACAGCCGGTTACGCGTGTTAAGGTATACCTTGAAGGGATCGGCGTTGCTGCGGCTGCCGAAAGTCCCGCTTTCCATGTGGTACATGACGGCCGCCGGCGCGTAGGCCACCTTATAGCCGTAGAGCCAGGCCCGCCAGCCCAGGTCTTGCTCTTCGCAGGCGGCGAAATAGTCCTCATCGAATCCGCCTGCCTCCAGGAAAAAGTCTTTGCTGACCAGCACACCAGCTCCGGAGCCAAAGCCTGTGTAGCCCGGGTCACTGTAAAGCGTCCCATCCTTGTCACCGTAGCCCCGGTAAAAACCTCCGCCCACGATAGTGATCTTTCCTCCTGCCGTATTGATGGTGTCACGCCTGTCATAATAAAGCATTTTACAGGCGCAGGATACGACATCTTTATCGGCCAGCGCCGGCCTGACCAGCTCCCTGAGCCAGTCCGGGCTGACCTCGCTATCGTTGTTTAAAAATACCAGGAATTGTCCCTGAGCTGCCCTGGCGCCCTCGTTGTTTGGCCTGCAGAAGCCGTAGTTCTTATCCAGCGTAAGCACCTTAACGTAGGGGAATTCCTTTTGCATATAGTGAGTGGAATCGTCAGTAGAAGCATTGTCGACCATGATGACTTCGAGCTTTTCAGCGGGATAATCGAGTTCTTTGAGGGATCCCAGGCACACAGGCAGGAATTTTCTGCCGTTATGATTGACGATGATAATGGTGACGGTGGGAAGTTGTGTGTCCGGAATTACCGGGCCGGGCCGTTCAGTCACGGCGCATGCCTCCCAGGCGGAAGCGAACTATACCGAAAAGCTGGCCCCATTCCAGGTTCCAGGTCAGCCTGCCCAGAAGGGTGAAGTCCGAAATCCTGCGCAGAGATCGATATGACTTTCTCAATTGGCCTATGTATTTTCTTTCCTTGAAAGCGGCCAGGTAAGCCCCGAACTTGGAGCGCGGGTAGGGCCATCCCTTGATGAAGCAGTAGGCCAGCACCATTATTTCAATGGCCAGAAGGAGGGGTGAGATCAGCAGCAGCGTGTACCATTCCAGAGTGGAAAATATCAGGTAGATACGGTTTTTCTCGAGGTGGAAGAACTTTTCCGGTGTCATGCTCAGCCTGTAGCGGTGATAGATGACGGACCGAGGCAAACAGTACATTTCATAGCCCATCATCGTCAGCAGCCATGATATTACCACATCGTCATTGTACATGAAGCAATATTCAGGGGCGCCGCCCATGCGCTTGAAAAGGTTCTTTTTGATGAGGTAGGAACACCCGCTGATGCCGCTGACCCTGTGGGGATCAGCGTCCGGCACGTCAGGCCTGTGCAGCATACGGCAAAAGCCCAGCCCTGACACGTGGATATTCAGTCCGTTGCAGTTGACTATATCGCGCCGGTCGATTATCAGCACCTTGGGACACACCGCTCCGGCCTGCGGCCGTGCGTCCATGAAATCCACCATGGCCGACAGCCAGCCGGGTGCCACCTCTGTATCCATATTGATGGGCGCAATATACTCACCTCTGGCCACGGCCAGGCCGCTGTTGATGCCTCCGGCATAGCCGCTATTGAGATTATTAGCCACAAATACCAGGCTGGGAAAATGCCGGCGGGCATACTCGAGGCTGCTGTCTGTGGATGCGTTATCGACGAAGATGACCTCGTAGTCGCGGAAGTCCTGCTTCAGGATGGAATTCAGGCAGGCATCCAGGTATTGGAGGCCGTTGTAGTTTACGACTACCACGGAGACCTTCACGGACATAGGGACATAATATAAATCATACGGGAGTGAGATGCAAACAATTATTCAAATTCTAAATACTAAACTCTAAGCTCTAAACAAGTTCAAAATTCAAAACCCGAAGTCAAATATATAGGAATTTAGGATTTAGTGTTTAGAGTTTCCCTGTATGGGGTATTTAGTTTTCCTGGAAATTATAGCCCCGGTCGAAAACTCGCAGGCAGGCATTTACAACGTCCTCGTCGTACAGTTTACCTTTGTTGCCCGTTATCTCCTCCAGAGCTTTATCCAGTCCCAGCGCCGGGCGGTAGGGACGGTGCGACACCATGGCTTCGACCACGTCTGCAACTGCCAGTATTTTTGCTTCCAATAGCGTATCCTCACCCTTTAACTGATTGGGATAACCTGAACCGTCCAGCCTTTCATGGTGCTGCAAGACGGCCTGTGCAACGGAACAAGGGAAATCCATCACTTTTATAGTATCATAGCCATGCTGGGGATGCGTTTTTACCAGCTCGAATTCCATTTTGGACAGCTCTCCAGGTTTGCTGAGGATATCAGAGGGAACATTCATTTTCCCGATATCATGGATTGTTGCCGCCATCCTGAGCTGATCAATTTGGGTTTCTTCCAACTTCATTTCTCTGGCTATGGCGGTTGCCAGTTCGGCCACTCTCTGCTGATGGCCTGCAGTATAAGGGTCTCTCATTTCCACAATTTTGACCATGGTATTGATAGCGTCATTCAAGGTTTTCTTCAGGGATTCGTAGCTTTTTAAAAGTTTTTCTTCGGATAGCTTGCGCTCGCTGATATCTTCAAAAACTGCCATAATTGATTTCGGTTTTCCCGCTTCATCAAATAGCATTGAAGAACTAAGCTCCATCCAAAATGGCCGTCCGTCTTTTTTATAGCTGGTGAGTTCCCAATTTCTGATAACTTCCGCCTTCTGAAGTTTTTCCATGTTCTCGAGTACTTCTTTGTAGTTTTCGGGGGCCACCATGTCCATGATGTTCTTGCCCCTTAAATCCTCTGTCAACTCAAAGCCGAATACCTCCAAGGCCTGTTTGTTATGCGTAATAATAGTTCCATTTAAATCCATTAGTCCTATAGCATCCGGTGAAGTCTCAATAAGGCTTCGATATAAAATCTCGCTTTCCTTCAGGTCTTCCTCGGCCTGCTTGCGCTGGGTTATATCATGGGCAATTCCTTGAAAACCGATTAGTTCATTCCCTTCATAATAAGGGGCTGAGAGAATTTCAACGTAATACAGATTTCCGTCCTTCCCCTTCACCAGGTATTCTGCAGCTGCATTAGGAGCTTTTCCCATTAATATATCAGCCATTCTCTTTTTATGAAGGTCTCTATATTGTTCAGGGACAATATCCCAGATACTCATAGAAAGAAGTTCCCCTTCGCTGTATTTCAGACTTTCACACATGATCCGGTTGACTGCCAGGAAAGTGCCCTTCAGATTAACCATAAATATGCCATCTGGGCTCTGAGTAACGAGAGAACGATATTTCTGCTCGCTCTCCCGCAACGAATCCACGGCCTGCTTGCGCTGGGTGATGTCCCTGACAAAGGCGAGCACGACTGCCTGGCCTCTACGCTGCAAGACAGTGGTGTTGATTTCTACAGCTACAAGGCCGCCATCCTTCCTTATCAGAAACAGATCGTCGTTGCTGTTGGACTTGCCCTCGCGACTCACCTTTAATAACTCTGCAGCCCTGGCAAGGCTGTTTTCATGGAGGATATTCAACTCCAGGAAATTCTTACCGATTAGCTCTTCACGTTTGTAACCTATTATCTCCTCGCACCTGCGGTTACCGTAGAGGAAATTGCCTTCGAGGTCGAATATAAAGATACCGTCAGGGGCATTCTCCATGGAGACCCTGAACTGCTCCTCGCTCTCGCGTAACGCATCCTCGGCTAGCTTGCGTTCGGTGAAATCCGTTGAAATGTTGGCGATGGCTTCGACCTCGCCCCGGGCATCCAGAAGAGGGAATTTTACGACGGTGAAGTAGCGCGTGCCTTCGGTAGTATCAAGCTTGCGCTCCAATATGAGGGGGGCCAGGTTGTCCAGGATCTGCTCATCGGATGCCCTGCGTTCTGCTGCTACCTGTGCCGGGAACAGCTCTTCGTAGCTGTGGCCAGTGGCCCGCTCAGCGCTTATGTGGTTGAATTCTTCCCAGGCCTTGTTAACTATCAGGTAGTGCCCGTCCGGCGTTAATATCGATATCGGGGAGGGGGCATGCTGAAAAACCATGCTGAGAAACAGCTGCGTTTGGGTTAAATTATCCTTCAGTTGAATATTCAGAAGGCGCAGCCTCTCCTCCGCTTCCCAGCGCCTCCTGTCGAGACGGTTAAGGAACATTGCTATGATCACAAGCACAAAGGTGGTCACGATTATGTCAGCGACTGTGAAGGCGCCGGCGCTTAATTCGTTTGAATAAGTGCCCATTTGCACAATCAATAATTGCAGCCAGTCAAGTATTATTGCGAGCAACAGGATTATAGGCAGGGTTATCCAGAGCATGACGCTGCCGGCTCTCCTCCCCAGGAAAACCGCCACCGGGCCGCGGTGAGGTTCCGCCAGCAGAATGCCAGTGAAGAGCAACAGGGAAGTCAGCGCTGTTATCAGCGGCAGCGGAGTCAAATTAACGGGTCCCAGGAATACTCGCAGGCCGTAGCCATAGCCGATGATGGCAACCAGGCTGATTATCAGGCCCGCCAGGGCCAGATACTGGGGCACGGCATATTTATCGGCCTTTTTAAAAATAAGGGGCAGCATGGCAAGCCCCGCCAGGACGAAACTCAAAGCAGCGGTCAGCACTATGCGTCCGGGATAAATTGTTCCTAATGTTCCTGCCGGTTCCCGGAATATGGCCTGGTCGATGCCGGCATCCCATCCAAAGATATACTCGCTTAAAACCAGCAGGCCTACAGCAATAACGATAGCCGTTAATATTGCGGAAAAGTACTTTCTGGTTCTGACCAAAAGGCGGGAACCGTCGGGCCGCATCCACAGGGCCAGGCCGATTAAAATGAAGCATATGGCCGCATTGGCTTTCATGGACACAAAGGCCGGCGAGATGCTTTTGAGGGCTGCTATATCATAGGCCCAGCCCACTATGACGATTAGGCCCGCGGCTGCCACGGCCAGTCCCAGATAGGCGGAGATGGATTTGAGCAGAGCTACGGTGCGGCCGGAGCTGGCTTCGTCGGCCGATGGTTGATTGATTTTGAAGATGCCTGTTCTAATTTTCTTATCTCCAGCTTCGAGCTAAAAGAGGTAGAACAAGCTTACCATTATATCTAACGTCATTTTTTATATTACCCAAATTATTTACATAAGGCAAACGATCGGTTTCAAATAAGGAACACGACAGGTTTCCATTGTCTTAGCTAGAACATTCGTACTAATATAGACCTATCATGGTGGAGCTGTTGAAGTTTGCGCTCGAACGTCAGATGTATGAAGCTGCAGCCTATGCCATCGTATATGGACTGGTCAAAGTGAAAAAACATGGTAAGAAAGCGGGAAAGAAAGGAAGTAAAGCGCGGGTTCTACGGCCCCGCGCTGGATGAGACCGCCGGGCTGATGCTGGAGGAGGCGGGGGGTGTTGACGGCCTCGACCAGGAGATCGCCGTGTTGCGGCTTAAGCTTCGCGACTTGATCAGGGACGAGCCGGAGAAGTGCGAGCTGCACCTTAAGACGGCCAATACCATCGCCAACCTGGTCAAGGTGCGCTATAGCATCTCCAAAGAGCAGAAAAAATGCCTCAAGGAAGCCATCGCCAGGGTTCTGACCGACCTGGCCATCCCCCTGGGTGTGAAGGCGTTTATAAAATAGTCGACAACAAAAACTTCCAAGCAAATTTTTAAACACTAAATACTAAACTCTAAACTCTAAACAAGTTCAAATCTCAAAGCTCAAAACCATTAATTTATATGGTAACTATCCCTTGACAATATAAGCTCCTTATGATACTATTAGATTGTAAGGAGATACGACCATGACAGCAGTAAATAGAGCTAACCCGATCAACGCAAAGTCGTCTGACTCTCAATATACTCTTATGGAGTTTACAGAGAAGTTTTCGACTGATGCCGCTTGTCTTGAGTTTCTTTGGCAAAAGAGATTTTCGGAAGATGGCGAACATGCCCATTGCCCGAAGTGCAACCAAGTACGCTCGTTTAAGCACTACGAGTCGAAACAGCTTGCCCCCTCCTACACTTGTGTTGCTTGCGGCTATCACCTTCACCCACTGGCCGGAACTATCTTTGAGAAGTCGTCTACTTCGCTGAAACTGTGGTTCTACGCCATGTATCTGATGGTAAGCACTAAATGCGGGATTTCCGCCAAACAGCTTGAACGGGAGCTTGGAGTTACCTACAAGACGGCTTGGCGCATGGCTCATTTGATAAGGACTAACCTTATGGAGCAAACAGACGAGCCGTTGTCGGGCGTTGTTGAGGCCGATGAGACTTACATCGGTGGACGGAGACGCGGCGACAAGCGCGGTCGTCCTGCTCCTGGCTCTCACAAAGTGCCAGTCTTTGGGATGGTGCAACGACAAGGGCAGGTTCGAGCAATGACCGTTCCTAACGTCAGGAGAGCGACCATATTCCCGCACCTGCAAAAGCATGTTATCCCTGCTACGGTCGTTTGCACTGATGAATTGAAGTCTTACAACAAAATGGAGCGCATCGGTCTTGAACATCAGGCTTGTAACCATGCCGAGCATGTCTATGTAAGCGGGACAGTCCACACGAACACGATTGAGGGTTTTTGGTCTCTCGTTAAAAGAGGGATTGGCGGCGTTTATCACGCTGTATCCGCTAAACATCTTCAAGGCTACCTGAATGAGTATGCTTGGCGGTATAACCACCGTGATGATGGTAAAGCGCAGTTCGAGACTTTACTTCTTCGGGCGGCGGCGGGGAGCTAGAGGCTTGGTCGGTTTCGTCGCTTTTTCGAGTACGTCGAACACGTCCTTGCGCTTCGGGATGGGGATTTCGAAGTTCTGTGGGGTCTTTTGAGTGTCCATCTTCTTCTCTCCCATAAGTAGAGTATAACATATGCATGCGCTCGATGGCCCACGCCTCAAGGTCGCTCGTGCAAAAGCTGAAATTGATCGACTCGGGACGATGGAGGATGCTTTTACACAGAATACTAGATATCACATTGTCAGGGCGGAGTTCAATCCGAAGTCTGGAAAGTATGTCTGGCGCGTAAGTGTGGATGGATTGCCACCCTCCCTTGAATGGGGTATTTATATCGGAGAAATTGCCCATAACTTGCGCTCTGCTCTTAATCAGCTTGTCTATCAGCTTGCCCTCTTGGAAAGACCGAACATACCGAAAACAGTCGCAAGGAATCTTCAATGGCCGATCGCAAGATGTCGGAAGGAATTCAAAAATAGAAAAGGGAAACAAATGCTTGAGTTGCTCCGATCTAAACATAAGGCAATTATTGAGCGGTTGCAACCATACAAACGCAGAGGTAGTGTTGACTTCGTATCCCTTAATCGGGCCGAATACAGAGGGTGCAATAGCCCCCTCTTTTGGCTCAATGAGATCAACAATGCGGACAAGCATCGGCTTATTCAAGTCGTAGGCGCTAAGACCGCTATTGGGCCCGTTATAGGCCGATTGAGAACTTCCGATATTATCGATCTCTCTGATATCTCCCTCGGTAGAATCCGTATATTGAAGGATGGCGCAAAATTCGAAGAATATGCCTCGCATGTGTACGTGGATTCTGAGATTATTCCTCTTATAGCGTTCGCTCATGGGTGCAAAGCGGTCGCGGGAAGAGGAGTCATATTTGTGTTGGATTTGATAACTAAACACGTTTCCGAAATTGTCGAGGGTTTTGCTTCTGAATTTCCTGATAGACTTAGACATTAGCGCACCCCCTTATATCGAGAAGGGATACGCACCATTTATATTTTGGATTTTGTGTTTCGTATTTGTTTAGTATTTAGTATTTGGGGTTTATAGTTTAGGGTTTCTATTAAATCATGCATTTACGGCCCTATCAGCTCGAAATTGCCCGTGCAGTGCTGGACAGCATACAGACCTCCCGCGGGCTTACTTTCTCGGTAGAAATAGCCCGCCAGGGCGGAAAAAACGAGCTTTCCGCACACATCGAGGTCCTGCTGCTCACCATGTTCATGGCCGGGGGTGGGAGCGCGGTGAAATGCTCGCCCACTTTCAAGCCTCAGACCGTTATATCCATGATGCGGCTCAAGCAGAGGCTGGACGATTTCGGCTTCGACGGCCTGTGGACCACCGAGATGGGCTATATTATCAGGCTGGGAGCGGCGCGTCAGATATTTCTTTCAGCGGAGGAATCGTCCTCGGTGGTGGGTCACACGGCGGATATCCTGCTGGAAATCGACGAGTCGCAGGATGTGAACAAAGATAAATATACCAAGGAGTTCCGCCCCATGGCCTCATCCACCAATGCCACCACGGTGCACTACGGCACTACCTGGGACGATAGAACGCTGCTCGAGCAGACCAAGCTGTCCAACATTGAACTTGAGAAAAGGGACGGCATCAAAAGGCATTTCCGTTTCGATTGGCAGGAGGTGGCCAGGCATAGTCCCGGCTACCTCGATTTTGTCGAGGGCGAACGTGCTAGGCTGGGCGAGGACCATCCGCTCTTCCGCAGCCAGTATGCCCTTCTTCCCATTCGTAGCGGTGGCGGGTTCCTATCCCGCTCGCAACTGGCCCAATTGCAGGGAGGGCATAGCAGACTAAGGCGGAGATATGGAAAAGACAAATTGTACGTGGCCGGAATAGACCTGGCAGGGGAAGCCGAGGTCACCGAGGATCTGGAGCTCACCGAGGATCTGGAGCTCACCGTGGGAGGCCGGGATGCTACGGTGATCACCATAGCAGAGATTGATTTTCCCGCCGAGGATGAGGCTGTTAAGGAACCTCTGATAAATGTGGTGGAACATTATTGCTGGGTCGGCAAAAAACATCCCGCCCTTTATCGCCAGATGGTGGATATACTTAAGAATAGCTGGGGATGCAGCCGCGTCGTAGTGGATGCTACCGGGGTAGGTGAGGCTGTGGCCTCCTTCCTGCGCATTGCGCTGGGGAACCGGGTGGCGCCCTTCAAGTTTTCACAGGCTTCCAAGTCCGCCCTCGGCTTTAACCTGCTGGCGGCCATAAACTCCGGCCGGCTTAAGCTTTACGCAGGCGACGGGTCAGATGACTATCGCGAGCTGATGTTCGAACTGGAGAGGGCACGGGATGTCTGCCGCCCCAATCAGACCATCAATTTCTACGTCGACCCGGCGGAAGGGCATGATGACTACCTGATGAGCCTGGCGCTTTGCGTGGAGGCAGCTTCCAGGCTGTCCCCCAGGAAGGCAAGGGGAACCAACAGAGAGTAAGCTCCTCAGGGGAAACCCTAAACACTAAACCCTAAATACTAGTCAAAACGAAATTCAAAGTTTATTAATTTGATTCAGTTCGGTTATCGTTGAGACCACGAGTAATCCACTCGTGGCAGGAGCCACGCTAAATGCCCAATAATCCTGTTGGGTGTCCTGTTGTCCATAAGCAAGTACCAGCAAAGGTTACTGCCTATGTCGATGAAGGGATTAAGGAATTGGTGGAATTATTAAACTCAATTCCGGGGCTTTGCACATTTGAAAGCTGTGAAGGTAGTTCTAATCATTGGGCAACCGTGGAAATGGACTATGGTATAGATTATACGAATGGTGACAAAGTAGATTTATTAACGATTACCCAATTTGCAGATAATCTTTGGGACTATGTAAAAGAAAGGGAAATTGATATATGTGATTCAATATCAATTTCCCTAGAATGGCATCCTCGACGCTATCCATTTTTAGTATTACGTATAGACCATCGATATATTAGTAATTTTGTTAATATCCTACTTCCCTTATGTAACGAGCACATACACCACATACTGCGATGGAATCATAGGAATGGATAAGAGATTGATCACCAACTTGATTATAGAATCTAAATGTACTTTGCAAACGGCGATTACATTTTTCGTGATGATCATGGCGTGTACTATCGCATTCACATCGTCCCTTAGCTCGTTGAGTTATGGAGTATCTTTCTTCTTGTTCCGATCTGTTCGGTCGGTTACTAAAATAATTCGACATCCTTGCCTCCCGTTATACGATCCAAACACTGCAATTATATCAATCTTGTCAACTATAAAATTTTAAATTTCATGGTAATAAATTAATGGAGGTAACAAAAATGGAATCACTTAGGACAAAGCATCTAACGAGTATCATAAACAAGACGAGCAAGGCTCCTGCCCGCATTCAGAAGAAATTTATGATGGATGTGTGGAATCAGCCTGTCTCGCGACTTCAAAAGGTAGACAAGGCTGTTAAGGTCGTAAACAAACGTATAATCGTCTAAATTAGACCTCGCAAGTCTAAGAGTGGGTATGACTTGATGTATACTGGTAGTTTCCTATGCTTTCGCACGTGTCGAAGAACGGCTCCTGCTTCCATTCGTTTTACATCGTCATATGTATCTGCTTCTACATATCGAAAGCATTTACCTTTGGGACATCTCTTATTTCGTACGTGCGCTAGTAAGCGTCCTCTAACGCTTTTATCGCTGCTACCTATATACACTGAGATTTTGTTGATGTCGGCTATCCAATATACTCCGGACATCCCCTTATGGAGTTCAAGAACCTTCTCACGGGTAAGCTCGTACCATCTATTCTCTACTGGCATCTCACACCTCCAAAATATCGTAAAAATTATATCAAACCTGTCAATCATAAAACATTGTGTCATGCCCCTTACGGATAAGGGTATGTCGGGCTTAGACTATACGCCAAGATGCACTTCAGTTTCTTATGCTCTTGGCGAGGAGTTAGGTTTTCTATGAGCATGAATTTGGAAGCTATCAAGTGTAAATATTGTGGTAGCTCTAACATGAAACGCTATGGGTATTACGAAGGTCAACAACTTTGGTGGTGCGCTGATTGCGAACGTAAACAAACGGGCAAGGATACGCTCTTTAAGATGCGCTTCGAAAACGACCAAATAGCTACAGCTTTAAGGTTATATTATGAGGGGCTTTCATTAGATACCATTAAAGATGAATTTCAGCACCAATTTAATAAAAATGTGGCAACATCAACACTGTACGAATGGATACAGGAATTTACTAATGAAGCCATAACGAGGGCAAACAAGTTTAAGCCCAAAATTGGTGATGAATGGATTGCTGATGAGACTGCTATAACGGTAAGGGGCAAAGAGCATACTGGCAAGAAGTACGATAGCTATTACTGGTGTCTTGATATAATTGACTCACGTTCAAGATTCCTATTAGCCACACGTATTTCGCCCACTCGGTCAATAGCCGATGTTGAAATAGTAATGAAGGAAGCTGCCCAAAGAGCAGGCAAAGTACCTTCCCGAATACTTACTGACAAAATGCGGGGTTATCCAGAAGGCATAAAAATTGCGTTCAATGGACAGGTAAGGCATATTCAGACTAGCCCATTCGTTGAAGTGGATAGTACGAACATATTAGAAAGATTCCAAGGAACACTGAAGGATAGAGTAAAGGTACTTAGAGGCTTCAAATCCGTTGATACTGCAAAACAGGTTCTTGACGGATGGCTAGTTTATTACAACTTCATGCGACCGCATGAGTCATTGGATGGCGAATCTCCTGCGGGACATATGCACGTAGAGATGCCGTTTAATAGCTGGTTGGATATTATCAAGAATACGCAAACAAGGGTGAGTAAGCCCGAAGTACAGCCTACTGTTATCCCTATGATGCATACGTTTGAGACCAATCCAGAATTGAGACGACAGTACGATAGAGACTGGTATAGAAAGCACAAGCATAATCCTCCAGTATATAAACCACGGAAGCCAAAGAAATCCACACAACCAAAACAACCTAAGTCAAACGTGCAATCTATGATTATTTCACCAAGGAGGCCAAAGCAATGAGCAAGTTAATAGATCGCATTCTGCTTCATAAAGTGACTGTTATTGAATATACATGCGGATATGTTTCAACAATGATTATAGCTTGCGTGCTTATGTTGAATTCTGAGGATATGATAATATCAGTGGTTGCAATGCCTACTGTATATGACATAGCACTTGCAATCGTTTTCCCAATTGTAAGTATCTGGATGTTTTATATAGCTGCCCGTTTCTTTGCTATTCCGTTATATGATTTATTAACGGTTTACAATTCGGTGCGTAGCTCTCCAATGGAATATACCACCAAGAACAGATAAGATGATATCAATGACACCCAAAATAACCCACCACGGGTTAGTAGGGCGAAGAACGAGGGTAAGTAGAATGCCTGTAATGAATAAGAGAATGGCACACAGTCCGACTATAATATCTCGGTTTCCTTCCGCATTTACCTTTGCACTAAATTCATCCGATTCCATTTCTGCGCACCTCCAAATACGAGACTATTATAGGAGTATAACTATATGAAATCAACCATAACCGGACGGAACCATTAATTTGAGCTTTGAACTTATAAATAGAAGGGGGAGCAACAATTTGTTGCTCCCCCTTGATATTCGATGGTTCTTTTTTAGATAAGGCTGGGCAGGCCTTTGGCGGCGTCTTCCATATCGCGCAGGCGGCCTGTGGTTTCCTTCAGGCGGTCCTTCTGCGTCATGGCGAAAGCCGAGGCCCTGTCGTAGTAGTCCCTGATCTTCTGTACGAAGGCAAGCTGTGAGAACAGGATGGTCACATCCACCGAGCCTTTTTCCCTGGGGAAGTCGCCGGCACGTATAACCGCATTCTCGGCAAGCTCGCGCAGGTAATCACCCAGGCCTTTGGCGATATCCATGCTCATCTCCCTGGAAGGAGCAGCCAAGAGATAAAGGGCACGGCCCGAATCCTCGGGATTGATGGCGATGGAAAGCTCGCTGACGGCAGCGTCCATAGCCTGCATGGCTCGCAGCGTCTCGCTGCCCTTTTCTCGGAAGTTGACTTTGGCCATCTCCCAGGGGAAGCGGAAGCCGCGAGGGACATCGGTCTTGCCGGTACCGATAGCCGTCCAGCCGTCGATGGACTGCATGATATCACCGGCGTCCATGGTCTTGGCGCCTACGGAGCGCTGATGAGTGACCTCGCCGGCGCACATCAAATCGTAGAACGGGTCGACTATCTGGCGGTTGATTCTCTGAAGGTTCATGGCCAGGCTGGCATCCTTGCGCACATAGCGCTGGTTGTCGGCCAGGAACACGCCGTCTGCGATGGAGTGAATCGATTTCAAACAGGTGGCGGTATTATATACGCTTCTCAGTTCTGCCACTTCCTCGTGTTCGAAGGGCAGTACACAGAGTGCATAAACGGGTTTGCCGATATAGCGTTCCTTGAGCATCTGGGCTATGATCGAGATCGCGCCCGAGCCGGTGCCGCCGGCGGTGCCGGCCACCAGCATGAAAGCATGCGTCTGGTAGAAGAGTGGTGATGTCCTGACGGCATCGATGACCTTGTCGCCGTCTTCCCTGGCTAGTTCGGCGCCCATTTCATTGACCTTGCCTACGCCGTGACCCCAGGTTTTGCGGCCGCCGATCAGGATGCGGTGCATGTAATCTGAGCCTATATGAGATAATCCGGTCAGGTCAGTCTGGTCCGTGTTGACAGCAAAGGTACCCGTGATGATGGTGGTGCCCCTATCAGAGCGGGCACGCTGACCCAGGCGGGCAAACTCGTCGGCTACGCGGGAGCCACACTGCCCCAGCCCGATAACCATTAATTTCATTCTTGTTTTACCTCGCTTTTTTATATTTAAAAGTGGTAGTCAAACTCAAATTTCAAACATATTATAGCCATCGCATCTATTTGTCAAGGTTTTATAGCTGTTACGGGCTAGCATATGGTTAGCTATTTTAAGCTAGGTCGCCGCACTCATAGACCACGCATCTAGTGATTATAATATATCGTTGGCAGAGGGATGCAATTTTCGTGTTGCCGCAAGAGGTGTAATTTAACGCGCACTCAAAGCCGGGGCCAGCGGCAGGTTGAGGAAGCTGGGGTTGGGCATGATCAGGAAATTGCCTTCGATTGTACGGTCGCTTAAACCGAAGGATGTGCGCGCCATAAATACATCGTCCCTCTCCTGAAGGATGGAGGCCAGCGCCATATCCATTATTGCTCCAGCCATATCCATCATCACCGCTGGAGGAGATGGATGCAGGGTAATTTGTAGATGGTCGGCTACAGCGTTTAGGAAGTAGGCACTGGTCACGTTGCCCATCTCTCCAAGCGCTGATTTTGACATCTCGTCCAGGCTTTTAGAGGTCCCCACCTTCCTGCCCATCAGGAGGTCGAGGATTTTAAAGGCGATTGACGGCTCGTGCGCCATCAGGATATGGCCGTTAGTGGCGCCGGTAAACGTAAGGTACACACCTATCACTAGCTGGTCCGGCCCGCCGAACAGGTCGGGCATGGAACTGGCCGGCATACGGCAAACTTCAATGGTATTTATGATTAAATCCTTTCCAACCATCCGGGACAATCCCTTGATGGCATTGAGCACACCCTTTTCAACGATCCCATCCCAGATTTTTTTATCCTGGGCACTAAGGCTGGCTGTATTACTGTCCACTATTTTTCAACATCAACTCGCAATTCATTTATACAATGTTATAAGCCTCAACGTGACGGCCTTATAAAGTTTTACAGAAGCGTTTGTGTATGACAAGGCACGATGGGCTAACCTTGGTGAGCCAAGAGGATCATCTGGAGCCGGTTGCCTCCATCGCTAAAACAGTTGAATAAAAATGCCGGCTGATCTGTGACAACTCGGATTTAGCAGATGGCTTATTTCTCGTGGGACCAGCCGCCGCGCTTGCTGATTGACCGTATGCGCCAGACCACTGCGGCTGCAACTGCCAGCACCCCAATAACCACAAATATAATCCACAGGAAACCAAAGCCGGTGATAGATATAGTTTGCGACTGGCTCCAGTCGCTGGTATTGCCGGCCAGGTCAATGGCCTTTACTCTCCAGTAATATTCACCTGTGCCCGGCCTCTCAGTGGCCGGCAGCAAATATTCAGGTTTATCAAGGTTTTCTTTGCGTATAACGGAACCGGAGAAGTCCGTTTTCTGGCTTATCTCAATGGTATATATAACTCCGCTGGGATCTTCTACGGCCGACCACGTGAAATCAATCGGTTTATTCTCGAACATGCTGAATTTGGCGCCTGCCTCAGGGGATATCGGGCTGGGCACCGGTGGGGGGTTGGATTCGATGGTAAAAGACGTCGAACCGCTTGCGTGTGAGCCGTCGTTGACGGTAATGGTATGCGTTCCAGCCCCGCTCACCGGGGGCTTGAAAGCGATGCTGAAACCGCCTTTGACATCGGTAGTCCCGCCAGCACTGGTCTTGCTGGAATCATAGAATACGGATAGCGGCTGGCTGGATCCGAACCCGCTGCCGCTGAGCACCGCGTTCTCTCCCACGGCGCCGCTGGTTGGGTTGATAGTTGTCTGCGGTGTAATGACTACAATGTAGTCCGTTACATCACCGGTATGAGTAGCATCTCCGAAGGAGTCTACAGTGTGGTCTCCTTTGGTAGCGGAGGGCACCGTAAACTGCGAGGACCATGAACCATGAGCATCAGCTACAATGCCTGAAGCTACCTGCAACCCATCGAAAGTTACCTGGATGTTTGCTTCATTCTCCTGGAAGCCGACCCCTTCGACAAAAAGCATATCTCCCACACTGATGGGCTCTCCAAGCTTGCCTGTGGACTGCTCAACTTTTATGCCGGGTGCGACTGTGAATGAGAGGTTGGGTACTTCATCAATACCGGTGGTTGCGCCCCTGGCATCAACTATATGGGACCCTTTGGCGGAAGCGGGCACAGAGAAGGATGTCTGCCACGATCCCGTAAGATCGGCCGATATGCCGGATTTAACCAGGATAGCATCGTATATAACTGAGATATTGGTTTCGGCGCTGTTGAAACCCAGCCCGGAGATATTAACCACCCTGTCTACCCAGCCGGAGGTTGGGTTCAAGCTGATCGTTGGCGTAACGGTAAAAACCTGATTGCCGACCTCCTGGGCCGGCGTTGTGCTGCCGCTGGCGGTTATGGGATGGTTCCCCTTGCTGCTATCCGGTATTTTGAGCGTATAAAGCCAGCTGCCGTTGCCATTGGCGCTGATGTCCGATGCCACGGCGCTGTTGTCATAAATTATCTCTATACCGGTCTCGCCGGCTCCGAAGCCCTGGCCTTGTACGGAAATGTTAGAGCCCGCCGTACCGTTCTTAGCTGAAAGCGAAATGGAGGCCATTGTAGAATATTCTTTTTGAAAGGTCTTGGTATTGACCTTGAGGGTTACAACATGCTTGCCCCTGGGCGATTCAGGTACCTTAAAATAAATCGGCTGGCAGCTGCTGGTCCTGACCGTGCCCTGGGTGATTAGTAGATTGCCGTCCCCCCAGTACAGGAAGTAATCGCCCTCACCATACTGACAAAAGGCTGGTATCTTGACATCAGAACCGACTATCCCCTGCGTCGGCTCAAGCGTCAGGGAATCTGCGGTGGCGGGTACTGGCAGAATGAATGCGGATAAAAAAGAAAGAGCAAGTAAAGTTGCCAGGGCCTTTACTTTCATCTATCGAACCTCCAGGTTAATATTGCGCTTATGATAACACAATTCTGCTAAAAGACAACACAAGGCATTGCCAGTTGAATCCTGTTCCTACAAAAGAAACACTAAACTCAAAGCCCTAAATTCTAAACAAATTCAGAACTCTAAATTCAAAGGCTTCGCATTTTTTATTTTGAGCTTGGAGTTTAATTAGAGTTTAGTATTTGGAATTTATCTATACATCCTTGGCTGTCAGTGTAGCCAGGAACTCAGCGTTGTTCTGTGTCTTGGACAGGCGGTCGATTACACGTTCCGAAGCGTCTGTAGGGCTATTGGAGTCCTCTGCGATCATGCTGACCATGCGGCGGAGCAGCCAGACCTTTGCAACAGTGGCTTCACCCAGCAACAGTTCCTCGCGACGTGTCCCGCTGCGCATAATATCGATGGCGGGGAAGATGCGTTTCTCAGCCATCCTGCGGTCCAGATGCAACTCCATGTTGCCTGTGCCTTTGAATTCCTCATAAATAAGGTCGTCCATGCGGCTGCCTGTGTCCACCAGGCACGTTGCCAGAATGGTCAGGCTTCCTCCTTCCTCGATGTTCCTGGCGGCGCCGAAGAACCGCTTGGGCGGGTAAAGCGCTACAGAATCGATGCCGCCGGAAAGCGTTCGGCCGCTGGGAGGCATGGCCAGGTTGTAGGAGCGTGTAAGGCGTGTAATGCCGTCCAGCAGGATGACAACATCCTTACCAATTTCGGCCAGCCTCTTGGCCCTCTCGAGCGCCAACTCGGCTACCCGTGTGTGATTTTCCACGGGCTCGTCGAATGTAGCGGATACGACTTCGCCTTTCACCGATCTTTTCATGTCGGTTACTTCTTCGGGGCGCTCACCGATGAGGCATACCATGAGGTGGACATCGGGATACTGGGCTGTGATAGCGTTAGCAATGTTCTTAAGCAAAAGCGTCTTGCCGGCTTTGGGTGGTGACACGATCAGGCCGCGCTGGCCGCGCCCTATGGGGGCCACCAGGTTAATCAGGCGGGCTGAAAGGTTCTTGGGATTATTGCCCTCCAGGTCGAACATCTTATCGGGGAAGGTAGGAGTCAGTTGCCCGAAATGGGGGCGCCCTTTGGACTGGTCTGCATCGAGCCCGTTTACGGTCTCAACGCGCAGCAGGCTGCAGTATTTCTCCCCCTCCTTAGGAGGCCTGGCCTGGCCGCTCACCGTATCGCCATTGCGTAATCCGAACCGCCTGATCTGTGAGTTGGAGATATAAACATCGTTGGGGCCGGGCAGCAGGCTTTCCTGCCGTAAAAAGCCATAGCCCTCGTCCATAATCTCCAGAACGCCTCCCAGTCCCATATAGAAACCGGGTTGTGGTTCGGGCGGTGTTACGAAATTGGCAAGCTTGGTTATCAGATCTTCGCGGCTCAAATCGACATAGTTTTCGAGGCCCTGCGATTTCGCCAGCGCCAATAGTTCTTCAGTGGTTTTAGCTTCAAGTTCCGTTAGATTCATCATGGTATCACCTCAAATCAAGTAATTACTGGTTGTAAAAGCGGGGTTTGTGGATTTCCCCGCAGGAATTATATTTAACTATCATATGTTTTTGACGTTTCCCATCACCTTGCACCAATCATCGAGGAAGCGTGCGCAGCCGGCTTCCGTAAGCGGATGTTTGGCCATCTGCAGCAATACGGCATACGGTACGGTGGCTATGTGCGAACCGGCTTTGGCCGCAGCCAGGCAATGTTGGGGGTGACGTATGCTGGCCGCTATAACCTCGGTTTTAATGTCAGGGTACTGGCGGTAGACCTGTACGATGTCTTCTACCAGCGCCATCCCGTTCTCGCCGATATCATCCAGCCTGCCTACAAAGGGGCTGACATAGGCTGCACCCGCCAGCGCTGCCAGAAGCGCCTGGTTGACTGAGAAACACAGAGTGTAATTTACCTTTATACCTTCTTTGGCCAGGATATGTGTGGCCTCCGTCCCTTCCAACCCGGCAGGTATTTTCACTACTACATTGGAGGCCCATTTGGCTATTTCCCTGGCTTCGGAAACCATGCCCGCCACATCCTGGCTGATGACCTCGGTAGAGACCGGGCCGCTGATAATCGAGCATATCTCCTGCACCAGCTTCTTATAGTTGACCTTGCCTTCCTTTGAGACAAGGCTGGGATTAGTGGTCACACCGCTTATAATGCCCAACCTGGCCCCGTATTTAATATGCTCTACATTTGCTGTATCAAGAAAGAGACGCATATACTTCTCCCATTATTTTTATCCTAAATTCAAGCGGGGCCGCTTATATATCATGATATGGGCAGTGTGACCTGCATACCCTCGACCAGGGTGTCCTTGGCGGCGCCGATGAAACCAACAAACAGCGGATGGGGCCGGTCAGGGCGTGACCGGAATTCAGGGTGGAATTGGCAGGCTACCATCCAACGGTGGTCCTTTAGCTCGGATATCTCAACCAGCTTGCCATCCGGAGAAAGCCCGCTGAAGACAACCCCCTTTTTTTCAAAAACATCACGGTAGTCATTGTTAAATTCGTAGCGATGGCGGTGGCGTTCATATACGACCTCCTGGTTATAGGCTTCAGCCGCCTTGGTTCCGGGAACTAAATGGCAGGGGTAAGAACCAAGCCTCATGGTGCCGCCCTTGCAATCTACGGCACGCTGCTCCGGCATGAGGTCTATAACAGGGCAGGGAGAATCGCAATCGAACTCAGTGGAATTTGCACGTTTATTGCCCAGTGCGTACCTCCCGAACTCGATCATCATCACCTGCATACCCAGGCAAAGGCCGAGATAGGGTATATTGTTATGCCTGGCAAACGAGGCCGACGTTATCATGCCCTCGATACCCCGATTTCCGAAGCCGCCCGGCACGATTATGCCGTGCACCGTACTGAGCAGGTTTTCATTTATTCCCTTTTCCAGGTCTTCCGATTGTACCCAGATAATGTTTACGTTGCGGTCATGGTAAAGGGCAGCATGGCAGAGTGACTCGCGCACTGAATAATAGGCATCTTCCAATTCCACATATTTCCCGACCAGTGCGATATTAATGGACTCTTTGGGCGTCTTCATGCGGGCCACCATCTGACGCCACCCAAACAGGTCGGCTTTGGTGGCATTGAGGCGAAGCCTGCTGATAATAAAATTGCTCATTCCGAACTCTTCAAGTATGAGCGGTACTTCATAAATCGTCTCGGCGGTTACCATGGGTATAACGGCTTCCTTATCCACATCGCAGAAGAGCGATATCTTGTCTCTCAGTGCCTGTGAAATGGGATAATCCGAGCGGCACAGGATTACATCCGGCTGGATGCCTATGCGCCGGAGCTCGTTTACGCTGTGCTGTGTTGGCTTGGTCTTGAGCTCCTTAGTAGTGGCTATATATGGCATATACGTCACGTGGATATACAGCGCATTATCCCTGCCAAGGTCGTTTCGCATTTCACGGATGGCCTCCAAGAACGGCTGGCTTTCGATGTCGCCAACGGTCCCTCCCACCTCCACGATCACTACCTGCGCCTTGGAAATCTGGGCTACCTCACGGATACGGCGTTTGATCTCGTTGGTAACATGCGGTATCACCTGGATGGTGCCGCCCAGATAGTCCCCTCTTCTTTCCCCTGCTATGACCGCCGAATATATCTGTCCTGAAGTCACATTAGAGGCAGACGTCAGGTTAACGTCGATAAAGCGCTCATAGTGACCCAGGTCAAGGTCGGTTTCGGCCCCGTCCGTCGTGACGAAAACTTCTCCGTGCTGGTAAGGCGACATAGTCCCCGGATCTACGTTCAAATACGGATCAAGCTTTTGCACCGATACAGATACGTCACGGCTCTTGAGAATGCGGCCGATGGATGCTACGGCAATGCCCTTGCCAACTGAGCTCACCACGCCGCCGGTCACGAATATATATTTAGCCATAAAAATTTGAAATAAACATAGAGGGGTATTTAATCTGACCCACCACGTTATACCTGTAAATCAATAACATTGTCTCCACTAAACCATACAAAAAAGCGCTTACGCTTATATTGAAAGCTATTAAGTTAAGCCGGGATAAAGTGTACTGCGGGAAGTTTGAATTCAAAGGGAAAGTCTATTGAACCTTAATTTAATTATAGTGATACGAATTTAAACCTGTCAAGTCCGGTGAACATGGCAGGTTGCCTGCATTTTGGAAAAGTAGTAATGTGGAATTAAATGTGATGGGCAGGTCAAAGCTGAATAATAAAGAAGAACACGAGCCGGCCAGGGCAGAAGAACACTATCGCCAGCTCGTGGACCATGTCAGCAGCGGAGTTGTCGTATATGAGGCTGTAATTACCGGCAACAAAGGAGTCCTTTACGATACATGCGCGGCAGAAGCCTGTTTAGAGCTCTTTAAAGAAGGTTTTCAATTCGCCTGATGCCCCGGCGTTTCATTTGGCGCTATCAAATGTGCCGGACGCGTTGTACTGGAAGATTTTAATAGCCGGCAGCAGAGTCGGGGATCCCGCAGAGGCTTTCTGCGTAGACTGGTAAACCAGCTTATATTCCTTCAGTTGCTCCAGCGGTACCGGGCTCACGACGGGATCGGTCCCAATGATCTTGTATTGGCCGTCTTTTTGGCTTGAGATAAAGGCTTCGGCGTCGCTATAGTTTTTAAAATTTTTATAACCCAGTATCTCCTTGAAGGCTTGTCCCCCCGGCAGTTGCTGGTCCTGGTATGTCATGACAGTTGTATATTGCGGGGTAACAGCAAGGCCGTCGAAATCATAGAGCCTGACAATCATGGACCTGTAAAATTCAGGGTAAAATACCAGCTTTGGAACGTATTTGTCTCCCTGTTTCTGCCAGCAAAGCTCGTAGAAATTGGTTTCCTCTTTATTGCTGAGGTTCGCCAGCGTATAAAATTTATCGTTGGGGGAGGCCAGCCTGTTTTCTGCAATCACGTATTTTGCGCCCCAGTTGTCCATTATGCCGGCAGCGGAAGCGTCATCCTGAGCCGAGAAAAACTGGACCTCGCCCTTAGTGCCAGTCGTCCCGGGGTTGGAGACGGGTATACGATGCCCGATTTGCATAACCCAATAGCCGTAATCCGCCCATACCGCTATCCCGTATGCGGTCGAGGGATACTGGTAGGCTTTTCCCGCTTCAGGGGTATTGTAATATGAGTAATAGGCATCGGGGCTGCCCAACGGCTCCGGAGAATTGTTTCTAAGCCACTGCATGGCTTCCATCCATGCATCGCTGGGTGTATGTGCAGTGTCCCTGGCCTGCCCAAGTGCGATGGAGGTGCCCGGGGACAGAAGAATAGCTGTTGCGATCAGCACGCTCACCGTTGCTATTAGGCTTCTTCTGGATACTACTTTGGCTTCTGCAATGGCCTTTTTAGCTTTCTTGCCCGTTTTTTCCTGTGCTTTTGGCAGTCCGGGGGCATGGAAAATTCCAATGATATAACCGGCCAGAAATGCTGTTAAAACGGCCAGGCATATGGAAAAATAATAGGAGAAACGCACCTCAGCAAATGCTGCCAGCATCATTATGAGACTCCAGACTGCTACGAAGATGTGCTCGGGGCGACCTTTGCGTATGGATAAATAAATCAATAATGCCAGGCCGGCCAGTCCTGAATAGAAGATAAGGGCCCACTCATTCCAGGCAGAATCCAGGGTGAAAAATCCCGCAGGGAAAAAGATCGATTTCGACTCGCCAACAGTGTTCTGGGTCATACTCCAGGTAAAAACAGTCAGGATATCCGATTTCACGGTTTCAAATAGCTGGGGCGCCAGCAGGTAGACTGCTAAAGCAGTGGCCGCCATAAGGATCACGACCAAAATCAGGTAGTAGATCGGAGGGACTTCCCGTGCGTCCATAATTGCCGAGACAATATTCAAAGCTATTGGTATCAAAATTATGGACGCCAGTGCCAGCAGGGTGATCTTATCATGCCACACAGGGACAACAATAAGCAGCGCAACGAGAAAAGATATGATGGCTGTTTTACTTAAATAATCTGTGGGGAAGCCGCGCAGGTGGTCATTAATGAACTGTATAATGAAAAATGTGAATATTATGAGTACAAACAGTAGAGCGCCCTGCCAGGTGATAATGTAGAACCCGAGGAAAATGCCGGCTATGATGGCGTAAGGCATATGCTCATTGACAGCAGGGAACCCACCCTTTTTAAGGGCCTCATAGGTAAACTCCCTGCCGTATTTTATGGCCAGAATAAAAAACAGTATAAAGCATGATGTGAAGATGACCTCGGCAATATGGTGGTCGGTGTAGCCCAGAAGCGAGCGCAGCAGCAGTTCACCCGGCATCAGGGCAACAATGAAGGCGGCTATCAGTCCTGCCCAGCGGTTCATCAAGGCCTTGCCCAGGAAATAGATGGGTATGACTGTAAGTGCTCCCAATATGGCCGGGATATATACGGCAATGCTATCGACAACCTGGGAAGAAGGATTTAGGCCCCCAAATAATTTGATGGGTATTGTCAGCATATAAACGAAGAAATTGGGCACCCGGTTGATAAAATCGCCGCCGGGGAATATCTGGTACGGGTCGAAGCCTATAAGACGGGGGAAATTCACCACCAGATTGTCGACCAGCCTCAGGTAGTAATAAGCGTCTATGCCGGTAAGTTTTATCCATGGACCGCTGAAAACGGTCTGATAAGGGAGGGCAATTCGGATGAAAAGGGCGACAATGATTGAGGCTGACAGCGAAATAAGCGTGAACAGCCACCCGGGCATAGTATGTTTATTCATGCGGCAGATTGTCCATGGAATGTTCGAATATTTTAACCGAGGAGGTATCCCCCGTACCAATTTTGGACTTCTGGCTGGATGAGTATGCCAGGTGATAATCGTCCAATGCATCGAGAGGCACGGGGCTTACTGTGGGATCTTTGCTCACAATGCGCCAGTTGCCGTTAGGTTGGGATGCTATGTAACTGACAGCCTCGGAGTAGCTGTGGAAAGTTTTCAGGCCGGTTATCTCTTTATACGGCTGCCCGCTGGCATCCTGACGTTCTTCCCACGAGATCACCGCCGTTTCCTGCGGCGTATATTTATGGCCCTCAAAGCAATATAGGCGGACCACCATCGAATTGTAATAGTCGGGATAGTAGAGCAGTGCAGACGTCAGCTTATTATTCTGTAGCAGGTAATATATTTCATAATAGCGGCTTTGAGGCTGCCCGGCTGCATTAGCCAGGGCATTGAAACCCTTGTTCCAGTTGACCGTATAGTCATCAACAATAACATATTTCATTCCCCATTTAGAGCTGATATTATCGGCGGCCTTGGCATCCTGTGCTGTAAAAAAATCCTGTTCACCCATCTGGCCTGAAGCGGGATTGGAAAGAGGCACCCGGTGTGCCATCCGTGATACCCAGTAGCCAAAATCCCACCAGCAAACTACGCTGTAACCCGGAGCATTGCCGGGAGCGGTTGTGTAAGCATAATAATAGCCGGCATCTCCAAAAGGCTCAGGGGAGTTACTGCGTAGCCAGTCAAGGGACTCGCACCAGGCATCGTCGGGTGTATCGAGTCCCTTGGTAGCAACGTCATAAAAGGGCCTGTCACCGCCCGGGAGAGGCCCTGTATTGGGATAGATAGCCAGCAACGCTACCAGGGCTATGCCCAATGCCCCCAGTGTACGGTTTCTGGTTGTCAACCGCTTTTCCCTCGCTGATGCCGACTTTTTCCCCTTACCCTGGACCTTGGCAGGGACTTTACCTGCCGCAGCAGCACTGCTCATTTCGGAGGTTGCTTTTATTCCAAACAGGCCCAGGATCAGCCATCCGCAGTAACCAGCCAGCAGTGAAACATTGATAGCCAGATAATAGGCAAAACGCCGCAAAGCCAGAGCCGCTATAAGCGAAATGAAACTCCAGACAATCAGTGCCACCATTTCAGGTTCACCCTTTTCAAAAGCTTTATAGACAGCGAATACCAATCCTGCCAGCGCCAAGATGGAAGCTGAGGTGTAGTTGCCCCACACTAGCGCTAGAGTAAATGAGCCCTGCTGGAAAAGCAGGGGCTGCAGTTCGGCAACATCTGTTCTGATGTTCCAGAATTGGACCAGGCGGTTAAAGATATCTTTCAACGGTTGCGGACTCATGATGACCACGGTCAAAAGCACTACGCCTGCCAGCCCTGCCAGCAATATCGGATAATAATAATTCTTAATATTCCGCCGTGACATGTAGGAAGAGATGATGGGCAGGGCTGCAGCAGCCAGCACCGCGATTAAAACCGGTAATCTGGCAAGGGCCGTAGAAGGCCAGGGCAATACTACCAGCAGTGTCATGATATATGCTGGACAAAAAGCAAGGACCAGATACAAAGTCGGCTTGCCGCGCAGATGGTCGATAATGGACTGCAGCACCAGCCATATGAAGCTGATCAAGACGAAAAGGAGTGCGCCCTGCCATGACAATAGGTAAAGGCCGAGGCAGATACCTGCTATGATGCTGTAAATGAGCGGCACTATCAGGCGGCGCCTGCCGGCGCTGTCGTGAGGGGGCAATGTTACCTGTTTGCCGGCCTTTACTGCCAGTATAAGGAAGAGCATGAACAAAGCGGAGAAAAATATCTCGAATACATGCGTGTCGGTATAGCCCAGCAATGTGCGAGCAAGGAACTCTCCCGGCATGAGGGCGGTGAAGACCGAGGCTATTAACCCCGCCCATTTGTTGAATAGCGCTTTGCCTATAAAAAATACAGGGAAGACCAGCAGAGCGCCGAGCACCGCTGGGAAATAGGCGGCTACCATGTCGACAATATGCTGGGAAGGTGATCCGCCGCCAAAAAGCCAGCTGAAAAATCCTATGAAATAAACCATAAAAAGCGGTTGGTTCGTCAATTCACTACCCCCGGGATAAATGTAGTAAGGGTCGAAGCTGCCGAGCGATGGGAAATGATGCGAAAGGTTGTCGAGCAACCTCACATAGAAATAGGCGTCGTTATCGGTGAATTTAACCCATTGCCCTGTAAATACATGGTCCCAGGGTATGCCGATTCGCATGGCAAGCGACGTGAGGAAAATAAGCGCCAGGATGATTGTACAGGCGGCGATCTCGATCCGGGGGCGGTTCATTTATGGGGCGTTCCTTACTCCCGCCAGCAACTGGGTCATACAATTATTGTCCTTGTTGGCTTCGTTGTTCTCGTTGGCTGTATCCACGCATACTGTAACAGGCGTGGCGTATAGATAGCTCCACACGAAGCTTCCGAAGGTTAAAGTACGCTGCTCGCCGGCTGCCAGGGGTGGGATGTAGCCGGAGGTAACCACCGAAGGGCCTACGTACATTTTGGCGCTGGAGGGGTTGGAGGTCACTGTGCCTGCGTTGCCGACCACGTAGTAAACCATGGAGGCCTCGCGGAAAATATTGACCATAAACAGGTCGGCGTGCTCGGTCACCGGTGCTGTTATTTTCACGTTTATAGAATTGGAAGACGTTCCTCCACTGTTAAGTGCAGTTATAGTATAAGTGGTGTCGGCTTTAGGGCTGACCAGTTTGCTTCCCCCGCTGTCCACGCTGCCTACATCAGGGAGAATTATCACCCGGCTGGCCCCGCCGACCTGCCAACTCAGGCTGAGTGGCTGGCCCAGGGTAGCTGTATCCGGAGTGGCTGTGAAGCTATTGATAACCGGTGGGGCGGTGCTGGTTTTTTCGATGGAAAATCGCTTCTCGATAACCTGTTTTCCGTCTAGCGAAAGGCTGACTGCATAATCGCCGGTCTGCCAGCCGACATCGGGCGCATTGACGGTGAAGTTAAGGTAGGAGGATAAGGCGACGTTAAATGATTCTTCATGGAAGGGCTTCCATACATTGTTATCGAAGTATAACCACTCGGCATGCACCTCAGATGCCGCCGGAAGCCCACCCACGTTTACCGAGCATATGATGGTCGGCGTATCTATAGTGAAGCTGCTGGACTCATTTTGCGCCTTGCCTGCCTGGTCTACCTGCGTGGTCAGCACCGCGTTGGAAAGCGGCGATGAACAGGCCGAAAAGGCCGGGCAGATAAGGCACAATGCCGCCAGTATAAAGCCAAGACTACTACGAACCATTTAAGTATACCCTTATATTTTTATCTAATCGCTAACCTGTACCAGCCGGGCATCTTTCCATATAGCGAAATCATTGACGCCCGTTGATCCAGCCTCAACACGCAGGATAAAATAGACCTTCTGTCCCGCATAGTCGCTCAGGTCGATGTCCCAGTTTTCAAACTGGCCGGGAACGGTCATCTGCTTTCCCGGCAGAAAATTAACTGTATCGCTGAGGTCTTTCATGCCGAACTTGAAGGTCACTCCGTCGCTGCCCACGGCATTCGGGGAGAGCCCCACAGTAGCAATGAAGTGGGTCTTAGCCGGCACCTGTATGGCGGCTATCTGGGCAGTGTTAGTTTGCTGGTCTGTGTAGAAGTAGCCCCAATATCCCTGTGTCCATCCCTGAGGCACCTGCTCGGGTATCATCTCCAGGCTGCCGTCCCCCTGTTTTATGAAGCCTCCCTTGGGATTGCTTTCGCTGCCGAAATCCGGTACATCACCGGCGCTGTTCTTCCAGCTAGCCAGGTGCGCCAGCGGAAGCAGGTTGTAATTCATGAGCGGTCCAAGTAATTTGATTATGCAGTTATTGGCGGTGTTGGCTTCGTCGATGGGATCTTTGGCGTTGGCGCAGACTTTAACTTCATGGTTAAGCGTAAATACTACGTAACCGTCGGATTGTGCAGGTCCCTGTGATTGGAAATTTGCCGTTATATTTGGGCTGAACCCTCCCGATGCCGCCCCGCTGGCCGCAGCGTTGGTGCCGCAGCTTATCCACTGGTAGCTGGAGAAGGACAGCGTCCTCTCCTCCCCGGGCTTCATTATTTGAACGAAGCTTGTACTGCCCAGGGGTGGAAACAAATTGTCCACAGAGAGCAAGCTGGTGCTGGCCGGTGCGTCAACAGCGCCTATATTTTTGACCTTGTAGTAGATCATGCACCCTTCCAGCCAGGCATCCGTGATTGTCAGGTCGGGCGCTCCGGCAACCGCGGCCCCTACGGTAATGGTCAGGTTCTTAGTAGGTGCGCCTGCATCATTTATGGCCGTCAGTACATACTGACTGGTAGCCGATGGTGTGATCGAGCGCGTGCCTGAGGACGGGACCGTGCCGATTTCCGGTTGAATGGTCACCCTGGTGGCATTGCTTACATCCCATGATAGGGTGACTGATTGACCGGCCGCCACAGTTTCAGGTGTGGCCGCAAAGCTGTTTATTATAGGCCAGCCCGGCTGCGCCGAGAGGTTTTGCACTGTGAAAGGTAAGCTCGACTGGTCCTCCCCGTTGGCCGAGACGTTTACCTGGTAATTTCCCTGCGGAAAGCCGCCCGGGGGTGCTTTCATGGCAAAATACATATACTGCGTGCCCTGCCCCGTTTGGGTGCTGGCGAACATAACACTGTTTGCCAGGCTGGCGACCTCACCGCTCAGATATGTAAGCTTGGCCATTACCTGGGTGTTGGGCGCCGCGTTATTCAGCTTAAGCGACAGGTAAATCGTATCGGCGGAGACCGTAAATGTGTTGGATGCGCTCACAGGCTTCGACTGGCTGTCCACTCCCGTAGCCAGCGTAGCTTCAGTCACCAGTGAAGTCGAAGCGTTGCCGCCTGTATTGATTTTGATACACCCCGGCATCGCGATAGCCAGAGATATGATGGTTAACAATATTGCAATGATCAGGTTGCCCGGGCCTAATTTCTTCATACTATCCACCTCTTAACAATCAATTTTAAACGCTTAACCGGGATAATCAAAGGTGTTACCAGTTGATTTGCATGCAATTGTTATCTTTATTGTATTCGCCAATAGCTTTGAGACCGTCTGCGCAGATCCTGACCGGCAACGTGTAATTGCGTGTGGTGCCGTAGGTCCACTGATAGTTGGGGAAGGCCAGTGTGCGCTCGGAGCCTGACGGCAGGACGTCCACCAGGCTTGAAGCCTTGTTGTCTCCCTGGATATACAGGAATGTAGTGCTCTGTTTGGCGGTCACTCCACCGATGTTTTTGATCGTGTAGATGGCTTTATCGCCCTCCACGTGGAAGTCGGTGATGACCAGGTCGGGCTTGTCGCTGATGTAGGATGTCACGTATATATTTACCGTAGCGGCGGTCGTTCCTATGTTGTTGGTCGCTTTCAGGGTATATTCGGTGCTGTTGACCGGCGTGACAATCGTGTTGCCCTGGCCTGCTACGTTGCCGACCCCCGAAATGGTTATATTCGTGGCATCCGTAATGCTCCAACTCAAGGTAACGGACTGGCCCGTGTCGATAGTGTCCGGGAGGGCCTTGAAATAGCTAATGGTGGGGGCCGGGACATTGGCGTTCTGCACGGATTGCACCGTAAACTGCGCCGTGGTGACTTCCTTGCCGTTTAACTGGAGGGATATAGCATATTGGCCGCTCTGCCAACCTCCCGCCGGTGAGGTGTGGCTGAAGGAAATGTTCTTAGTCCCGGCTACGGTCGAGGAGTCATTGAATAGTACCTGATTGAGCAGGTTTCCAGTGGAATCCTTGACCAGCACCCATTGTGCCGTTACCTGGGTATCTTCGGGCGCATCGCTTACCGTGCCAGCCACGTAAATATTGGGCGTACTGGCCAGGAATGTGCTGGCAACCGAGAGCGGCAGGCCGTCGCTGGAGACGGCGGTAGCTGTATTTACATTGCTGAGCGTTGCCGCCGGAGCACCGGTATTAGTGGGAGAGCCGACTATTATACAGCCCACAACAGGAATGACCATTAAAACTATAGTAGCCAGGATAAATATAGGCCGCACCGCTTTCTTCATGTCTACCGCCTTATAAATTATATTCCGGTCCCAGGCTCTGACAAAGCTGGGGCCGGATTTTCCGGATGGGAAAGCTTCCTATCGCCTTGTCTTGAAAACCAGCACCAGCGTGGAGATAACCAGGATTGCACCGAGAGCGATGGTGACCCAGACCCATAGCGGGGTTGACGGCTCTGCCGGCGCAGGCGCCGCTGGCGCCGGTGCGGGCTCAGTCTGGAAGCTGAAGGTAGCCGACCAGTCAGACGGTATATTCTGGCCGTTTATCTCGGTGGCCTTAACACGCCAGAAATAGCTGGTATTGTAATCAAGCGACCCGGAATACTCGTAGGCCGTGGTCGTCGTAGTGGCTGACACCACCATCTGTTTGAACTCGGGGTCCTTGGCCAGGTCGAACTGGTATTTGGTGGCATTAAACCAGGGGCTCCAGGAGAATTGCGTCGGTTTGACGGGCACACCGGTTCCGCCATTATTCGGGCTGAGAAGCTGTACGCCGTAGTAGGGGGTGTTGACGATGAATCCGGCCTTGACGGTGAAGCTGCGCGTCTCAGACCAGGGGCTGTCCGCTATCTGGCCGGTGGCCGATTTTACCGAGCGTATCCTCCAGTAATAAATGGCGCCCGCTTCCGGCAGAGAGCCGGGAGGAATCCAGGCAGCCGGGCTGGTGCTGTTGGTGGAGTCCATCTTGATCAGTATGGACCCTGTCACGCCTTGGATCTGTCCTGCGCCTGAGGTGTTACCGTAGTTGATCGCCGGGTTGATCCTTAGCGTGAAGTCCTTGTCTTTGGCTATCTGAAGCTGATACCAGGTGGACAGGCAGAGCTGCTCCCAGGACAGGTCGATCTGCCCGTTGCGGCCGGTCACGGGATCGGCGCTTATCATGAATGTCTCGACGGCAGCGGCTTTCCCGGGGGTTGCCAGAGTACCGGTTAACCGGCCCCATTCGGAGCGGCTGTTCTGAGCTTGAGCGGAAGGCGGCGTTGCGCACAAGGACAGTATGACTGAAGACAGCATTAAAACTGCTGTAAAAATCAATATATAAAAACGTTTGTTCATAATATCCGCCCCACTGTTTTTGATATCATGATATTCGAGCTATGCCGGGGTGTCAACAATTCCCCCGTTATTTGAGCACTTCCCCATATTCGCTTCCCCCTTTATTTTTCTATCGACGCGAAATCCCGGAATATGTCCCCTATGGCGTTTAATGTAGACCTGATATCTTTATCGCTGTGTGCCAGGGAGATGAACGCCGCTTCAAACTGCGATGGTGGCCAGTATATGCCCCTGTCCAGCAGGCCCCTGAAGAACTCTGCGAAACGGGAGGTGTCCGACTGCCTGGCCGACTCATAATCGACCACCTCATGGCCGTTGAAAAATACGGTCAGCAGCGAGGATACCCTCGCAACCTGCAGGCTGATCCCGTTATCAGCCGCTGATTTGAGGATGCCATCCTGCAACGCCGACGACTTTTTTTCGAGTTGAGGATAGACATCGGGACGGCCTAATAACGTTATGGTCTCGATGCCGGCCGTCATAGCCAGCGGGTTTCCCGACAGCGTGCCGGCCTGGTAGACCGGTCCGATGGGGGCCATCATTTTCATAATATCGCTTCTTCCGCCGTAGGCGCCTACCGGCAGCCCCCCGCCGATGATCTTCCCCAGGCACGTCAGGTCGGGAGTAACCCCGTACCGCTCCTGTGCACCACCATATGCCACGCGGAAACCCGTTATGACCTCATCGAATACCAGCAGAGCGCCGTATTCTCGGGTCAACGGCCGCAAATTTTCCAGGAAGCCGGGCTGTGGCGGCACCACACCCATATTGGCGGCCACCGGCTCGATTATCACGGCGGCTATCTCCTTTGGATAGCGTAGAAAAAGCTGTTCGACCGACGAAAGGTCGTTGTAGTGCGCTGTAAGCGTATTTTGAGCATAGGTTGCCGGCACGCCCGGTGAGTCGGGAAGGTCGAGCGTCGCCAGGCCGGACCCTGCTGTGGTCAGCAGCCCGTCGGCATGCCCGTGGTAGCCGCCCGCAAATTTAATTATTTTGTCGCGCCCGGTGAAAGCCCGAGCCAGCCGCAGGGCGGTCATGGTTGCTTCAGTACCCGAATTGACGAAACGCAGCATCTCGATGGAAGGCATGGCTGCCGATATCATTTTAGCCAGCTTTATTTCAAGCTCGGTGGATATGCCGAAGCTGGTGCCGCGTTCTGCAGCATGTTTCAACGCCCTGACGACCTCCGGCCGGGCGTGGCCCAGGATGAGAGGTCCCCACGAGCAAACATAGTCGATATACCCGTTGCCGTCGGCGTCGAATATCTTCGAGCCCTTGCCCCTCTCTATGAAGAGTGGAGTTGCTCCGACCGCTTTATGTGCACGCACCGGGCTGTCCACCCCTCCCGGCAGATAGCGCTGCGCTTCCTCATACAGCGCGCGTGACCGTTTGAACTTATCGCCTGGCATATTCACTTGCCCTGTAGCCAGGCGGCCGCTTCTTTGGCATGATAAGTGATGATGATATCGGCGCCCGCCCTTTTAATGGCGGTCAGTATCTCCATCGTGACGGTTTTGCCGTCTATCCAGCCGCGCTGCGAAGCGGCTTTGACCATGGAGTACTCGCCGCTGACGTTATAGGCTGCCAGAGGGTAGTTGAAAGCATCTCGTGCTCTACGTATCACATCCAGGTAGGGAAGGGCAGGCTTGACCATGATCATGTCGGCCCCCTCCTTGATATCCTCTTCGATTTCCAGCAGGGCCTGCCGGGCATTGGCCGGGTCCATCTGGTAGGAGCGGCGGTCGCCGAACTGCGGGGCCGACTGAGCGGCCTCGCGGAAGGGCCCGAAGAAGGCCGAAGCATATTTGGCGGCATAGGATAGTATAGGCATCTGCTCAAAGCCGTTCTTGTCCAGGTGCTGGCGTATGGCCTTGACCCTGCCGTCCATCATGTCCGAAGGGGCGACTATATCGGCGCCGGCTTCAGCGTGCGAGAGGGCCATTTTGGCCAGCAGCGGCAGGGTCCTGTCGTTATCCACGCAGCCGTCCGTGATCACGCCGCAGTGCCCGTGGCTGGTGTACTCGCACAGGCAGACGTCGGTTATGACCAGCAGGCCGGGAGCTGCCTTTTTTATGGCCCGGATGGCCTTTTGAATCACGCCCTGGCGGTCCCAGGCCGATGAGCCTGTTTCATCCTTGCTGTCCGGTATGCCGAATAAAATGACGGCCGGGATGCCCAGCCCGGCTATCTCTTTGACCTCATCTTTCAACCGGTCCGGGGAGAAATGGTAGATGCCCGGCATGGCGCTTATCTCCTGCTTGACCCCACGGCCTTCGACTACGAACAGGGGATAAACCATATCGCCTGCATCCAGGCTCGTTTCGCGCACCAGCGCCCTCAGAGCATCCGTGCGGCGCAGGCGTCTTAAACGTAGTTGAGGAAACATTTATACCTCCCTTGCGTAATAATCTTCGATGGAGCTCACCAGTCCGGGTATGGTCTGCACGCGGGCAACTATATCTACTTTCAACCCTGCCTTCATCGCCGCTTCCGCCGTTTTGGGGCCTATGCAGGCGATCTTGACCTTTTCCAAAAGGGACTTTTTGCCTTTCAGTGCCCGCACCAGGTTAGTCACGGTGGACGAGCTGGCAAAGGTGACCATGTCTATTGCGCCTCTGGATAAGATCGCAGCAGCATCCAAAGATGTAGATGCCGGCGCCGTATGGTAACAGGCGATGTCCTGCACGATGCCGCCCATCCCCCTGATGCCCCTCGTTAAATCCTTATCGGCTATATCGGCACGCGGCAGCAGGAACCTTTGTCCGCTGATCGCCATCCTCATGAACCCCGCCAGCAGGCCCGCGCTGGTGTATTCGAACGGACAGTAATCTGGCTTGATGCCTCGCTGCGCCAGCGCCGCCAGAGTAGCCGGCCCGATGGCGGCTATCTTTACGCCGCCCAGGGAGCGTGCATCCTTGCCCAGGTGATTCAGTCTATCGAAGAAGGCCTCCACGCCGTTGATGCTGGTGAAGACGGCCCATTGATAGCGGCCCAGGTGTGCGATGGCTTTATCCAGCCTGGTGAAATCCGTGAGAGGCCGTATATCTATGACGGGCAGCTCCACGGGCTCAGCGCCGCCTTGCCGCAGCAGCTTGCTCAGCACCCCGGCCTGCTGCCGCGACCGGGTTACCAAAATGCGGCGGCCGCAGAGCGGCCTGTTGTCGAACCAGCGCAATTTCTTGCGCAGGCCCGCCACCTCCCCCACCACTATCACGGCGGGCGGGCCCAGCCCTGATTTCTTTACCCTCTCAGCTATATTATCCAGGTTGCCGCTAACCGTCTTCTGCCGCGGCGTGGTGCCGTCCTTGATAACCGCTACAGGCGTTCCGGGTGGCCTGCCGTATTTTTTCAGTTTGGCCGTTATCTCAGATAAATTTTGCATGCCCATGAGAAAGACCAGTGTATCCACGCCCGTGGCCAGTTTTTCCCAGTTGATGCTGGAACCTCCCTTACGTGGGTCTTCATGGCCGGTTATTACTGCGAAGGACGAGGCCATTTTGCGATGGGTGACGGGTATCCCGGCATAGGCCGGCGCCGCAATGGCGGCCGATACCCCCGGGACTATTTCATATGGGATGTGGTGCGAGGCCAGAAATTCCGCTTCCTCGCCCCCGCGCCCGAAAACAAACGAGTCGCCCCCTTTGAGCCTGACCACCGTCTTGTCCTGCCTGGCCTTCTCGACCAGCAGCCTGTTGATTTCATCCTGCTCCAGGACGTGCCGGTACGCGGTCTTGCCGGCGTAAATGCGCTCTGAGCCGGGCGGAGCTATTTCAAGGAGCTCCTCACTCAGCAGATGGTCGTAAATTATCACGTCGGCCTGCGCCAGGCATCCGGCGCCCTTCAGCGTTATCAGTTCCGGGTCGCCCGGCCCGGCCCCAACCAGGTAGACCGTTCCGGCCCTCAACATCCCTCGGCCTCTTTGATAAGCCTGCCAGCGCCCAGCGAGATCAGCTCCCGCGCCAGGTCGCTGCCTGTCTCTTCAGCAGAATCAGGCTTGCCCCTGCCTGAGCCCCTCAACACCTCGCTGCCGTCCATGCCGGCTATCATGCCGTCGAGCTTCAATTCCTGTCCATCGATGGTCGCCAGTGTGGCGATAGGGGCCCGGCAGCCTCCGCCCAGCTCCCGCAGGAAGGCCCTTTCGGCGGTTATACGTTGCCAGGTCGGCAGGTGATTTACAGGCGAAATAAGGTCGAATATTTCTTTATCTTCCAGGCGGGCTTCCACTGCCAGCGCCCCCTGCCCCGCCGCCGGCAGAAAACTGTCGACGGGCAGGTATTCCGTTAGCTTATCCTCCCAGCCCAGCCGCAGCATGGCCGCCGCAGCCACCATAAAGCCGTCCACCTCGCCGGAAGTGACTTTCCTCAGGCGTGTATCCACATTGCCCCTGATGGGGCATATTTGAAGGTCGGGACGCTGCAGGCGGAGCTGGATGGAACGCCTTAGACTGCCCGTGCCGATCCGCGAGCCCGGCTCCAGTTGCTTCAGCCCTGCTTTAGCTACCAGTGCATCCCGCGGGTCCTCTCTGGCGGTAACGGCGATCAGCGCCAGCCTCTCAGGAATATCCGTGGGCAGGTCCTTGAGGCTGTGTACGGCAATGTCTATTTCCCTGCGCAGCAGGGCCTCCTCCAGTTCCTTGACGAAGGCCGACGTTCCCATCCGGTCGAGCTGCGTGTGCCGGTCGCGGTCCCCGGAGGTCACAATCTCCCTGACGCTGACTTTCAAATTAAGATTTATCGCCCTTATCCTCTCGACGACCGAAGCCGTCTGTATCAGGGCCAGCTTGCTGCGCCGTGAGCCGGCGATGATCCCGTCCCTCATTTATGCTTCTCCGCATCGAGCTGGAAAAGCTCGCTTATCAGCCGGGCATGTTCGCCGTCCCCCTCGGCTTTAAGATATTGAATGGGCTCTTTAAGTAGCTTGTTTACGATCGACTTGGTCATGGCCTCCAGGCTTTCCTGCTCCGCTGCCGACAGCGGCCGCAGCTTCTTGATTGTTTTATTGAGCTGCCTGTCCCTGATCTCCTCAGCCCTGGCCATCAGTGCGCTGACCAGCGGCCTGACTTCGAGCGTCTTCCACCAGTCTGCCAGCCGTATCAGCTCATCCTCAACTATCCCTTCAGCCATGCCTATTTCATTCAGCCGCCCTTCGCGGTTGCTCTCATAAATACTGGTGAGATCGTCGATATTGCGCAGCGAAACGTTGGGTATGCTACCCACTTCCGGCTCAACGTTCCTGGGCAGGGCGATATCTATAATGACTATGGGTTTGCCTTGGCGGCTTTGCATGGCCTTTTCGATCTGTTCGGCGCCCAGCATCCTGTGTGGCGCGCCCGCACAGGTAATCACTATATCCGCGGCAGCCAATTCCTGCGGCAAAGAGTCCAGTCCCACAGGGGTCCCGCCCACCTTCTGCACCAGCGCTGCGGCACGGCGATGCGTGCGGCTGGCGACTGCGATGCGTGAAACGCCGCGGTCCCTGGCTACCTTTACTACTAACCTTCCGGCTTCCCCGGCGCCTATCACCAGCATCCTGCGGTTAACCAGCCTGCCCAGGGCCTCCTCAGCCAGGTTTACAGCTATGGAACTGATGGAAAGGGCGTTGCGGCTGATGCCGGTTTCCTCCCTCAGACGCCTGCCGGCCTGGACAGCGCCCTGAAAAACGCGGCTCAGCAGCAGGTCGGCCATCCCCGCCTTCTCGGCAGCTTCCAGTGCCTGGCCCACCTGCCCCAGTATTTCATATTCTCCGACCACCATTGATTCCAGCCCACCGGCCACCCGGTAGAGGTGTTTGGCCGCTTCGATATTCTTCAGTATGTAGTTAAAATCTGCGCAGGATGCGCCCCCATCCCCGGTCAGAGACTCCAGGAAGCGCAAGCCGGCCTTTTCGAGGGTGGCGCTGTCGCTGCCTGACATGTAGATCTCGGTGCGGTTGCAGGTGGAAAGTATGACGCCGTGGTATATGCAACGGCGCAAAGACGACAATGACTCCGCCAGCCTCTCGACGTTGATCGAGGCCTTTTCCCGCACAGCCAGTGGCGCCGTATTGTAGTTAATTCCGACCAGGCAAAGCTGCATAATATTAATCTTCCGGCTGCTTACCCCGGGGGATTTTCAGGTTTTTAAGCAGCAGGTCCCTGGCCTTTTCCCGTTGGCCTTTCTTCAGCAGCTCGATCATGGAATCGACATCCATGGCGTTCTGCCAGCCGTCAGGCCCTATGGCTATGCCCTGTTTCTTAACCTCGCTGCGGACTTCATCGACTATTTCAGCCAGCTCAGCATATTCGATGCCTATATCCTTCTCCAGCCGCGACCTGATCCTGCGTGCCAGGGCCGGGCTGCGGCCCGCCGTGGATACGGCTATGGTAACGTCCCCGCGCCGCAGGTATGATGGTACGATGAAGGTTGAAAGCTCCCTGTTATCCACGATATTGACCAGAACCCCTCTCAATTTCGCCTCCTGCTCCACCCTGGCGTTTATGCCTGCATCTCCAACAGCGGCGATGGCCAGGCAAGCCCCGCCTATATCCCCGTGCTTATAGCCCCGGCGGACTATGCTTATCTTGTGGCGGGATGCCAGCTCCTCCAGCCCGGCGCAAACTTCGGGGCTGACGACTTCCACCCGGGCCCCGCACTGCAGCAGGGACTGCACCTTGCGCAGCGCGACCTCGCCTCCGCCTATCACCACGCAGCGCCGGCCGCTCAGTTTAAGGAAAACGGGATAGTATGAATTCAATCGTCCAGCCTCATATTATGTATTTGATCCTGGTCTTTTTAAGCTCCCTGACCGTGAAAAGCGCTATATAATCATTGAGGCCGCAGGCGGCGGATAAACGCCCGATGGCCTCCATGCAGCTTTCTCTATCCCTGCCGTGCAGCATGGCGAAAAGGTTATACTTCCAACCTTCCGGCGCCTTTCTTTCGTAACAGTGGCTGACCTCCTTAAAGGCCGCCAGGCTTCGTCCGGCTCTGTCAACACTATCCGGGCTCGCATACCAGCAGGTCAGGACGTTGCCGCTGTAACCGGCCCTGTTGTGGTCTAGCGAAGCGCCGTAGCGCCGGATGACCCCACTGCGCACCAGGGAAGCGCATGCTTCCAGGAAACCGCCCTCATCCATTCCCAGGTTGGAGGCCATTGCAGCGAAGGGCGCCGGGGATAGCGGCAGGTCCTGCTGAAGCTCGTTGATCACAATTTTTTCGAGCCGGGTTAATTCCAGCCTCTTCGAACTAAGGTTTACACCGCCGTTGACGCCGCCGGTGATTGAACTGTCCCCTCCCATATCGAAATAGGTCCGCAGCTTAAATACCTTTACGGCTGGCAGGGACATGAAGGAGGCGGCGCCGCAGTCGCGGGCTATGCTTTCCACCTCCGCCTCGATGCCGGCTTCCTGCGGCACGGCCAGTGTAAACCACACGTTATATTCATTGTCTCGCACGTAGGCGTGGCTGATTCCAACGTGGGCGGTCATGACTTGAACAGCGTCCTCCAGCTTTGCGCCGTCGACTTTCATGGCAGCCAGCGTGCTCCGGTAGCCCAGCCTGGATGCATCCACTATCGGGCCTATCTGCCTTAGAAGGCCGTCCGACTTCAACTTGCCCAGGCGCCGCATGACTTCGTCGCCGCTCATATCCAGCTTACGGCCGAGGTCGGCATATGGCGACCGGGTCAGCGGGAATTCCCTCTGCGCCAGGCCCAGCAGGCGGCGGTCTAAAATATCCAGATCCGTATCAAGCATTTACAGGGTCCTCTGTCTGTGCCGGCGGCTGATATATGCAGTAGGGCTCGGCCTCCAGGTAGTTCCCGGTCTCCTCGTAGGCACGCGCCCGGCAGCCCCCGCATATTCTCTTGTATTCGCACAGGCCGCATTTGCCCTTGAGATTACGCAGGTCCCTCAGGTCATGGAACAAAGGCGCATCCTCCCAAATCGTTTTAAAAGGCTGCTCCCTCACATTGCCCGCCTGCACGGTCAGGTAGCCGCAGCCCTGCACCGCGCCCCTGTGCGAGATGAAGCAGAAGCCACTCCCCGCCAGGCAGCCGCGGCTGATGGCATCGGCCGCATGGCCCGGCTTCCCGCTTGCCGCCCTGGCTTCGCCGCCCTTGCCCCGCTGCTTCATGATGCGCACATAGTGGGGTGCGTCGGTGGGCTTGAAGAAAATCCGGCCGCCCATTTTCTCCTGCATGTCATATATCCTGTTGAGGGCCTCCTCGTGCTGCTGCGGCGAGAGCGCAACGCCCTCCAGGCCTTTGCCCCGGCCGGTGGGCACCAGCAGGAAGGGATGAAAAGCCACCGCGCCCAGGTCGAGCGCCAGTGTTAAGAGATTATCCAGGTAACCTATATTCAATTGGGTTAGCGTGCAGTTGACCTGCACCTCCATGCCCGCCTGCCGTGTATTATTTATGCCGGCAATGGCGGCGTCATAGGCGCCGGGCCGGCCGCGGAACTTATCCTGAAGCTCCGCCGAAGGGAAATCCAGGCTCACGGCAATGCGTGTCAGCGGGATTTCCTTTAGCCTGGAGGCCGTTTCCTGCGTTATCAGTGTGCCGTTGCTGCCCATCACTACTCTTAACTGCCTGCCCACGGCATATTTGGCTATGGAGAACAGGTCCTGGCGCATGAGCGGCTCGCCGCCCGTCAATATCAAAATGGGCTTTCCCACCTCGGCTATCCCGTCTATCACCTGCCGGCACTCCTCGGTCGACAGCTCACCGCTGTAGGCCCCGGCTTCCGAAGAGGCGCGGCAGTGGACGCAGTAGAGGTTGCATCTGCGCGTCAGCTCCCATGCCACCAGTTGCAGCCGGGGTTTAATCATATTGGTTTCTTCCATAATTGCGGGGACCATCTTCAGCTGCCTATTTCAGCTTCGGTGAGATAGCAGGCCGGGTCTTCCGCCCAGATATCGCCGTGGACGGCCTCGGCGCGTACCCGCAGGCTGCCGTTGCACAGGTCGAGATAGCTGCAGCGCGAGCAGCGGCCTTTAAGCAGCTTCTTGCGCTCCCTCAGCCCGGCCAGCAGCTGCTCCGAGGGGTCCTTCCATATCTCGCTGAATTTGCGCCGCGTGACATTGCCCAGCGAATAATGCATCCAGAACTGGTCGGGATGCACCTCCCCGATGTCGTCGATGCAGCCGATCCTGATGCCCGAGTTGTTCCCGCCGTTGGTTTTCAGCAGCTCCATCACCCTGCCGGCGCGCCCGGGGTCCTCTTTCAGCAGCTTCAAATACAGGTAGACGCCATCGGCGTGGTTGCCTACCGTGAGGACTTCCTTGCTCATCCCGCGCCTGTGAAGGTCGACGGTATTGCGGCAAATCTCGTCCACGATAGACCTGGCCTGGTCGTGAGTCACGTCCTCTTCCTGCATGCTTCCGCCGCGGCCGGAATAGGCCAGGTGATAGAAGCACAGCCGGTCGATGCCCTCTTCCTCTGCCAGGCCGAAGATGAAAGGGACCTGGCCGTGGTTAAAACGCGTTATAGTCAGGCGCAACGAGACCCGGATACCGAGGGCAAGGCAGTTCCTGATGCCCTGAAGGGCAGCCCGGTAGGCGCCCCTGGCGCGGCGGAACCGGTCATTGGCAACGCCGATCCCATCCAGGCTGATACCCACCTCGGCGAAGCCGACATCCTTAATCCGCCTTGCTTTTTCGGTATCTATCAGCGTGCCGTTGGTGGAAAGGGCCACCCGCAATCCTTTTCCCGCAGCGAAACCGGCCAGCTCGAAAATATCCTCGCGCAGCAGGGGCTCACCACCCGATAAAAGTATGGCCGGTACTTTGAAATCCGCCAGGTCCCTGATAAGTTTCTTGCCCTGGGCGGTATCCAGTTCGGCGGCGTTTTTTTTATCCGTGGCGCTGGCGTAACAGTGGATGCAGCGCAGGTTGCAGCGCCTCGTGCAGTTCCAGACCACCACCGGCCCGTTGCCGTTGCCTGCATGTCCGCCGTGGCCTGGCCCGGCCATATGTGGGCCGTAGCGCAGGCTGTCGCCGGGGCTGATCGTATCGCAGAGCAGGCGGGAGATTGAGATCATAGGGTGCTCCCTTTGAGATCGCCCTGGCGCTGCTGGTGTGCCGATACCAGCGCGACCAGTGCCTCGTCCATGAGATGGGCCGCCAGCGGTATGGCCTCCACGAAACGCCCGCTGAAAGCCTCGCGTTTTTTCATCAGGTGGCCGGCGGCATTCATTATGATATCGCGGTGAAGCATGAAGGCCTCTACCGAGTCAGTCAGCGGCAGCCCGGATTCGGCCAGCGTCGTGCCGAAACCGCGGCCGGTTTCACGCGCCAGGGCGATAGTCTCCTCCCGGGCCGAAGATTCGGTTACATGCCTGACAATCAGTCCCAGGAGCAGGCGTCCCAGCCCGGCCAGGCGCTCCTGGGAAGCCCTGTCCAGCTTGCTGTACCAGGCGGTCGCTTCAAGATGGCTTCTGGCTGTCTGGCGGTGAAGGCGTACCGTATCCTCCATCTCCGAGACCAGGTCCTTAACGTCCAGCACCTTTTGGCTGGAGCTCATGAATTTCAACAGGTCGGATTTGGCGTAGCGCCGATGCCCGCCCGGCGTGATGAAAGCCTTGAGCCTTCCCTCATCGGTCCACTGGCGCAGGGTGGCCTCGTTGACCCCCAGTATGCGGCTGGCTTCTTTTATGGTTACTACGCTATCCCGAATCAAAAGTCCCCTCCGAAAACCCGACTATCTTGATTTGATCTGGTCTCGAAAACCTATAAAAATCTACTAAATTCTACAAAATACTCAATAAAAAAGGAAATGCCCCGTAAATTCCAAATTCCAAACAAATTCAAAAAAATCTAAATTCTAAACTCTAAACTCTAAACAAGTTCAAAGCTCAAAACTCTAATATTTGGAATTTAAAAATTAGAATTTGTTTGGAATTTGGCTTTTGGAATTTTGTATTTTGTATTTTGTATTTGTTTAGTATTTAGTATTTGGGGTTGGTAAGTATCCCCTCTACATACGTATGGTCGATCCTGCGTTCCCTTTTACGTTCCCTCTATACAAGCTATGGTAAAATTATAACATGTGGAAATGGGGAGAGATTGGGAAGGGAATCAAACAAACCGTACAATGGTGCTTCCGTAGAAAGGCTCATTGGGCATTCCCCTTTCTCACATTCTCGGTTGGGATGTGGTGTGGTATGTTAGGACATCCTTTGATTGGTGCTTTTTTCTTGATACTTTCTGTTTATTTATTCCTTGTGATATTTATTCCCTGGCATATGATACCTGTTGATCGAATTAAGTTAGTAAATAGATTCAAATGGGATAAGATTAAAAAACCTATTCTCACCTATGGCTTACCTGCTATTATTTGTCTTCCCCTTGCTTTGCTGTTTTGGACTAACATAGTAAGTTGGTTCCCATCTCCAATTAGCAAACAAGACATATTGGCATTAGAACCAAAGAGACAGGCAGAAATCGAATTTATTATTGATGGCGGTGGTACTGATATCACAGCAGGTATCAAGGGAGACCTTGTTATTGATTCGGCATGGAAAATTACTCAAGTAACGATGGCAGGAGATAATACAGGGGGTACAATACAAGTAAGTATTTGGAAAAGTCCATCTTCATCATTTCCCCCAACATATGTTGATAATATCACGGCTAATACACCACCAAAGATATCTATGAGAGGAATATATGAAGATTCTATACTTTCCGGTTGGAACACTACTATTAATCCTGGCGATATCCTTCGTTATAATGTTGATGCCGTGGGTGGTATGGCTAGAGTTGTTGTTAGCCTAACAGTAAAAGAACCATGAAAAAGGATAATTAAGAATGCCAAAACGTAAAATAATCAAGCGCAAAATAACGATAGGGCAATTCCACGAACTAATAAAAGCAGCAGCACAGCCACGTCCTAGCGAATCTGATGAAGCATCGTTAGAAACATCGGACGTTCCTCAAGACGATGGTTGTAGCGAAATTGATATTCATTCAGATATGACTGAAGATACTTCAGACTAAAAGGGAAGACAGGTAAAACTTCACATGTCTATAGCAGATGATAGAGTTTGGCAGGAGAGATTCAATGGGAGAGTATCATCTCCGTATACTTGGACTGGTAAAGCCCAAGAACTTTTGTACTGTGCTGGTATTATTTATGAAAAAGCTAATCCGTTTGAAGGAGAATATCAAACCGGCAGCGTATGGTTAATGCTTCATGCATACGCATTTGAAAATTTACTTAAGGGTTTGATAATAACAAAAGAAAAGAAACAAGGATTGAATATTAATGTTGGGAAACTTTCACATCACAACCTATTGCTCTTGGTGACAGAAGCTGGTTTTAAATGTACAGAAGATGAATTGAATTTGCTTAAATCTCTGCAATATTTTGGAGTTATACAAGGTCGTTATAGACTCCCTAAAAATTGGAAGGAATACAAGAAACAGCAAGGTGGTGAATTCTCATCTGATTATCCTAACAAAATTGTTTCCCTAATTCATAAAATTGAATATGAATTCAGGATATTAGGTATTGAATTGGACATCTATGACTGGAGTTTATATTCGACGGCAGCTGACGGAAAAATAAATCGTGTAGAAAGGAAAATTAATGTACCTTATTACCCGCGACATAAAACGAAAAGAAACAGCCCCTAAACTTGATTTAGTACGGTCTCGAACATTGGCTTTTCATCATTCCGATGGTTGTAGCGAAACTCGTACTCATTTAGATAGGATTGGAGATATTTAGGGCTAACAGCATGATAAACGCCACCTATTCCACGCTTTACAAGGCTCCAGAAGCCCTCAATGGTGTTAGTATGAGCATCTCCAATGACATACTCGCCAGCCGCATGATTGCACTTGATGTGGTTAAATCCAGCACTATCAAGAGCATCGTAGACTTTGTATTCGTCAGTGTAGACAAGAGTTTTTCTTTGCACGTTCTTGGCAATAAGAGGCATCACGGTCGAGCGTTTGACATTGGAGACGACCTTGGCAGTAACCTTGCCATGCCTTTGTGCAATACCGATCACCGGAACCTTATGCGAACCCTCAGCCGGACGGCCTTGATTATCGCCACGCCTTTTGCCACCTACGTAAGTCTCATCAATTTCAACCTGTTCAGAGAACATGCCAGGATTTTCGTCAAACAATATGCGAATCTGTTTCAAGATACGCCATGCCGTCTTGTAAGTTACGCCAGTCATGCGCTGAAGTTCTTTAGCAGAACGTCCAGAGCGAGTAGAACTCATATAATACATAGCCTGAAACCAAACTTTCAGAGGGGTAGCAGACTTGTGGAAAATTGTATTAGCCATTGGGTAAACATCATGCCCGCAATAGTCGCATTTATAGCAAGACCTATTCGGCATCTTGTGATGTTTGGTAATTTTGTTACAGATTGGGCAAGGAATACCATCAGGCCAGCGATAATCTTTCAGCCATTCCAAACAAGCATCACTATCGGGAAACTGCCTTTCAAAAGTCTTAGTTGTGAATTCCACCATCGGGCTTTTAATCTTTTTGGTCATTTTCTATCCCTCCAATATACGTATAATAGCATACTTTATACGTATTGTCAAGGGATACTTACCTTGGGGTTTAGGGTTTCCCCCCGGGGATTGGCGTATCCAGCGATGCGGGACATGTATTCTAACGGTAAGGTCGCTCCGGGTAAGGGGCATTGAAGAGGGGCTTTAGCCCCTCTTATAAATAGAATCCCCTCTCCTGGGAGAGGGGCCGGGGGATAGGGAAAAATAAACAGTCATTGCGAGCGAAGCGAAGCAATCCTTGGAACGAAGACGGAAGGCCTTAATGCCATGAGATTGCCACGTCGCTGCGCTCCTCGCAATGACCGGTTTGCTGAATTGTCATTTGCGGGCGTCCTCCCACACGTCATTGCGAGCGAAGCGAAGCAATCCTTGGAACGAAGGTGATTGCCAGACATAATGCCATGAGATTGCCAC
>Ga0187861_10000327_pt1 | contig 57129 bp, 47 predicted proteins | sample June2016WEW_10_1_3_FD_132986 | JGI IMG/M metagenome (GOLD analysis project Ga0187861, IMG submission 132986) | Peatland microbial communities from SPRUCE experiment site at the Marcell Experimental Forest, Minnesota, USA - June2016WEW_10_100 | ecosystem: Environmental > Terrestrial > Soil >...
AAAACTATATTGTGACGCCGATCCGTTATTCATGCTGGCAATTTGACACAACCGCCGGCTCGCGCTATCATGGCCTCGGCTGGCGAGAATCTTTGTCAGAGGGATCGAAATCAAACTTATCGAAAGGAGTCTTATCATGGCGCACGAACTACCGAAACTGCCCTATTCATACGACGCGCTGGAGCCGCACATCGACGCGCGCACGATGGAAATCCACTACACGAAACATCATAACGCTTACGTCACGAACCTGAACGCCGCACTCGACAAGCACCCCGAGTTGCACAAGAGAGGTCTCGAAGACCTGCTCCGCGGCATCGGCAGCGTACCCGATGATATCCGCACAGCCGTGCGCAACAACGGCGGCGGCCACCACAATCACAGCCTGTTCTGGACAATCATGAAGAAAGGCGGCGGCGGCGAGCCCACAGGCGCGCTGGCCGACGCGATCAAGGGAGCGTTCGGCGGATTCGCGAAGTTCAAGGAGACGGTCACGAACAACGGCATGACGCAGTTCGGCAGCGGCTGGTCATGGCTGGTCGTCACCAAGGACAAGAAGCTCAAGGCGCATTCGACGGGGAACCAGAACAGCCCGCTGATGGAAGGCGATGTGCCGATCCTCGGCGTGGATGTGTGGGAACACGCCTACTACTTGAAGTACCAGAACCTTCGCAAGAATTACCTCGAAGCGTGGTGGAACATTGTCAACTGGGACGAAGTCGCCGCGAGATTCGACAAGGCGAAGTAGGCATCAGGCTGCACGTCTGGAATCGCAGAGGTGACCCGCTCCGTCGCCTTCGCGATTTCAATCACGGCCGATTTTTTCCCACGCGTACTTGCCCTTGATGTGTTGGAGAAAAAGTTTGCCGGGTGACGGCGTGCGCGCGAGTTCTTCCCACACGTTCTTGGGAACGGAAAAGTATCGATAGATGCCCGTCGCTTTGAACTCGATCTCCAGCGTTTCGCTCGCCTCATCGTAACCGATGGAGGCGATGTCGCTGGAATTGACGGGTTGTCGTTGTATTTCGGCCATGGCGATCAGTCCGACAGGAAGTCCACTTTTGCCGTCAACTCGGGCGTGAGGAATTTGTCGGGGTTCTCCAGTTGCACCTTGACCTGCAATGTGCCCTTCGAACGGTTTGCCTCGGGTGCAATCTCCGCGACGTATCCGTTGTACTTCTTGTCGGGATAGGCCTCGGGGCTGATGTGGCAGCGCTGCTTCATGCGCACCTTCGGCGTGTCGGCCTCGTTCAAGTCGATCTCCACCTGCAAGTCCGTCAAATCGGCCATCGCCAGGAACGCCGTGCTCGGGCCGCGCGCGCCCCCAAAACTTTGCGGCGTCACCAATTCGTTCGGGTTGACGAGTTTTTCCAAAATCGTGCCGTTGATCGGGGCGTGAATCGTGCACCAATCCAGATACGTTTGTGCCAGCGCCAGTTGGCCTTGCGCGGTCTTTACTTCGGCCACTGCGGCATCCCGCGCACGCGTCGCATCATCGAGAGCGCGGGCGCTGTCGACATCATGACGGGAAAGTTCGATTTGGCGTTTGAGGTTGACCTCGGCATTGGTCAGATTCGCATCGGCTAACGCGAGGCGACCTTCGCTTTCCATCACGCGGGCCCGATACTCGTCGTCCTCGAGCAACACCATCACGTCGCCCTTCTTCACTTCATCGCCCTTTTTCACGCCGATCCACTTCACCGTCCCTTGAAACTTCGGGCTGATCTCGATCCGCTCGCGCGGGATGACGTACCCGCTCACGGTGAGGACCGGTTCGCCGGGCTTTGGCTTCACGGCAGACCCGGATTCCACCGCGGCCGCCACAGATTCCGCGACCCCCACTGCGGCGGCAGAGCTGGCTGACCGTTTCGTCGCGATGGGCTCGCGATCGCTTTTGCGCGTGGACAGAAAAATCACCACGACACCCAGCAAAAGAACCACCACAATGGCTAGCATCACCTTCGGCCCGCCACGGCGGCGGCCTTTCTTTTCCGGCGCAATATGCAGCCTCGACAAGGTCTCGTTGGTCGCTTCGTTCATGACTCCGTTTCTCAATTCGTCATAATCGTCAGACGGCGCGCAATGCGTCAAGCACGGGTTTTCGGGCCGCCAGACGGGCGGGCAGCAACCCACCCAGCACGCCCATCACCAGGGCGAACAACATTCCCGCACCCATCATGCGGGGAGTCACCTGAAACTGGAACGCGACCTCGGCGAACGTTGTCTGGCTGAGGGTGCCGGTTGACACGAAATTGCACAGCAGCGATAGCATACATCCCAACGCGCCCCCCAGCAGCGATAACATGACCGATTCCAACAGAAACGACGCGTAGATTTGCCTTCGCCGAAATCCCAGCACACGCAACGTGCCGATCTCGCGCGTCCGTCCACCGACCGCGGCATACATCGTGTTCATCGCGGCGAACGCCGCGCCAATGGTCATGATGATCGCCAAAAACCACGCCAGAAACTGAAAGAACCCGGCCGACTGCGTCTGCTCGCGGTAGTATTCCGTCTCGGACTGTACCTTGATATTGAGCAACCGGTCGGCGAGCATCCGCTGCTTGAGTGACTCCGCAGCAATCGCGTTCACGGGGCGGAGGAGCACGGAGCCGTAAAAATCGCGGCGGAACACAGACCGCACCTCGTCCGCATCCACCCAAATCTCCGATTCGTACGCCGTTTGCCGTGCGTCGAAAATGCCGACAACGTGCCACGTCGTTTTGCCCGACTGGAAACTCTGGCCCACCCGACAATGCGCGAACCGCTCCGCAATGCGGCGGCTGACAATGCATTCGTGCAACCCCGGGCGCAACATGCGGCCTTCGGTGATCCGAATCTGCGGGCGCAAGGCCAGCGTGGCGGGACCGATGCCACGCACCAACACGTTCGCGGTCCCTCGTTCACCGGTCCGCTCCAGCAGAATCAGCACAATGATCTCCGCTGACGCCAGAGGTTCGCCGTGTTCGTCGCGGACAATCCCGTCAAGATACTTGATGCGGCGTGCCTCCTCGCGACTGAGTTGACTGCTCGATTCCGCCGTCGATCCTTTGCGTAGTACGATCAGATTGCGTTCGTCACCCGTGTTCACGTACGTGGACTCCATGCCGTGCGCCAAGGCGCGCACGAAGATGAATACCGCCACGACCAGCGCGATTCCGACCACCGTGGCCAACGTGGAGCGCCATCGCACGCGGAGGTTGCGCAGGTTGTAGTCCAGCGGGATTCCCATCTAGTCCAGCTCCATCAAACCTTCCACGACCGTTGCCTTGATGGTCGAACGCGCGGGCACGATACTGCTGGCTACACCCAGTCCCAGCGCCACCAGCAGTCCCAACGCCACCACATCGGCGGTGACGGGAAACATCGGGATATTGCCGCCCGAGAGTTTGTAAATATCCAAGTGCGCAAACAGCAGCTTGGCCCCGAGGCACCCGAGAAGCCCGCCGGTCATCGCCTGGCCGAACGATTCCGCGAGGATCAAGCCGGCGATCTCCGAGGCATTGAACCCGATAGCCTTGAGGATCGCCATCTCTCGCGACCGCTCGCGGATCGCCATGCTCATGGTGCTGGCGGTGACGAGCAACATCGTGAACACAATCACGGTCGAGATGGAACCGATAAACAACTTCACGTTGCCCAACATGGAAACGAATTCCAGCTGAAACGCGCGCTCGGTTTCCGTCTTGGTTTCCGCGTCCGTATTGCGAAACGCTGCGTCGATCCGCTCGATAAGACCTGGGACCACCTCGGCGCTGCCGGCTTTGATCCAAAACGCTCCGACCAGACCGCGGTCACCCATCAACTCGTCAAAGTAATCGTGATGGAAGAACACAAGCGTCTCGTCGATTCCCTGTCCGCGATAGGTGCCCCGGATGGTCAACTCAGGATCGCATCCCCAAATCGTTCCCTGAAAGGTGATCTTGTCGCCAACCTTCCAGCCAAACCGCTCCAGCAGTTTGGCCCCCACGATGCACGCGGTCTTCTCCTTGCGGAACTCCTCCTCTTCCCGCGGTGACACGACCATCTCCGAGAAGATCCGGAAGATGCGATCGGCGTCCACGGCGAATTGGGCAAAATTGCTCTGGCTTTGGTCTTTGTATATCCCGCCGAAGTACGTGAACTTTGAGCAATACCTCACCCCGGGCATTCGCTCGATCCGGAATTGATACTTCGCCGGCAATACGTTTGCCAGCGACACTCGGTGTCGCGTAGCGATTCGCAGCGCCGCCTCCTCCGTCGTCGGCGGATGTGTCATCAAGTGCAACGCGGTCTGCAAGGTCGTAAACAGAAACAGACTGAGCGCGACACTGAGCACGGTCAGGATCAATCGCCGCTTGTTGCGCAGCGCATTACGAACGATAAACCCGGGGATCGTCATAACCGCTTCGAGCCGTCGCCGTTGAGCATTTCGCCCTTCTCCAGATGGGCGGTTCGCCGCGCGTATGCTGCCGCTTTTGGGTCGTGCGTGACGATGATGACCGTTTTGCCCGCTTCCTGGTTGAGCCGTTGCAAGAGCGCGAGCACATCCGTCGCCGCATGGGCATCAAGGTTTCCGGTCGGTTCGTCTGCCACCAACAACGTCGGGTCCATCACCAGCGCCCGGGCGATGGCCGCCCGCTGCTCCTGTCCGCCAGACAACTGCCGCGGCAAGTGCTTCATGCGATCCGCCAAGCCGACCAACTCCAGCGCTGCCTCAACGTGCACGCGCCGTTCGGTGGAGTTGAGAGACGTCAGCAGCAACGGCAATTCCACGTTCTCGAACGCCGTCAGCACGGGGATGAGGTTGAACGTTTGAAAAACGAAACCGACGTGCGTGTTACGCCAATCAGCCAGATCCGTTTCGCTGAGTTCGGCAACATTCGTACCCTGTACGATGCACCGGCCACCGGTCGGACGGTCAATTCCCGCAATGATGTGCAACAAGGTGCTCTTGCCCGAGCCGCTCGGCCCCATCAACGCTAGGAACTCGCCCGCCGCGATGTCGAGGTTGACACAATCCAGCGCCTTCACCTCGATCTCGCCATGGCCGTACACCTTTGTCAGGTCACGAATCTGGACAATCGGCTCCTGCATGATCGCGGAACTGTAACACAAGCGCGTCGGATTTGTAGGGCCAAGTTTTACCGAACCAACGTCAGTGCGATCACACCAGCAACAGCGATAATGCCGCCAATGATAGACTGCCAGCCGGGGCGATCGCCCTCGAAGCGGTAGGCAAACGGTATCACCGCCAGCGGTGTCGTAGCCACGATGGGAAGAACGATGCCGCTCGGCGTTGAGGACAGCGCCCATTGATAACAACTCACTCCGAGGACGGGTCCCCCCAGTACGTTGATCAGCACCCACGGCCACGCCTTTCGCCACTCCATGCAACGTCCGTCGCGTGTGTGCCTGTCACGAACCCGCAACAACATGAAGTAGATCGCCGCCACGCCGACGCCGCCAATGATGCGTTGGTACGCCGCTGTGCCTCCGTCGACGTGCTGACCTGCGAGCGCGGTAACCAGAAACGCCTTGCGGCTCAACACCGCGCCACCGCCCTGTCCGATTGCCGCCAAGACGCCGAAGATCGTGCCACGAAAGAGATGCACGCGATCAAGGTGAACGTGGTTCTTCGGCGCAAGCGCCATGGCCACGCCGGTCAGGATGGCGATGCCCGCAACAATCTGCGCGACGCTCAGCGTGGTGCCGAACCAAAGCCATTCGACCAACGCGCCGATTGGGGCCGCGAGACAATGCTGCAGCAGAAGCGAGAGCCGGGAACCCAGACGTGGTAGTGTTTCGTACAAGGCGAGGTCGGCCAATCCAAAGCCGACGAATCCGCTCAATACGAACCACCACAACCCCGCGCCGTCCAGCCCCTTCCCAAATCCGTGGGCCCACGCGGCGAGTAAAATGGTCGCCAGGCACAATCGCATGAGATTCGCCACGGCGCTCCCCAAATACCGTGTCGAGCGCGTGGCGCAAACGACGGAAACCGACCAGAGAAGTGTTGTGAGTAGTGCTGGCAGCATCGTGCAAAGGAGATAGCAGAGGCACGTCGCCGAAACAAGTGTCTCGAAACTTTATGATCGCCGCCTACTGCCTTGAGATGCCAATGTACGGAGGTTGTCTTCTGACGCGCTCGACGCTCACGTTCAGCCCGTACTTCTCCGCAAGCAGCCACAACGCCTGGCGCCGCGTGACCTGATGCGCGTGCAACGCAACGCTCAGCGATTCGACGGGCGCATCGGCCCTGGCGATCGCGAGCTTCATGCCTGCGAAAGCGTCCGTAAGTGGCAGGTGGATGATACGCACCTCGGCGATATCGACGTCCACCACAGTATCCAGCCATCGGTCCGTCGAGTTGTCAGCCGTTCGCAGGAAGTCGGACGGCGGCCGGACCAGCGGCGCGCAGGAAACAGCAAAACAGACGAGAAGCACCAGAGCCGCGGGGCGCAAGAGCCAGACTCTCAGTACTTGTCTGCCAGTCTCAGTCATCGTTCGGTGGACGCAGGGTACCATGTTCGTGTGTGCTCTGTGAACTGGAACTAGTGCGGATCTTTGAGTTGTTTCTTCAATTCCTCTTCTCCGGCCGGCGTGAACGCTCGAATCTGGCGACTCGTGATGGGCGCCACCTGTTTGGTTTGATCCACCTGTTTCTGAGCTTCGTCATTCACTTTGTCAACCACGGCGTGCTTGGCTGTGAAGTTCGCCTTCGGCAGGACGGGCTTGGAAACCGCGGGCATCTCGAGCAATTCGAAATCCGCGTGTTTGTCTCTTACATCCGCGTTCTTGAGCTTCAGACTACCCTTCGAAAGCGGCGCTTTGGGCAACTCACGGGTTCCTTGGGAGATCGTGTCGAACCGCACATCGTCCAAATTGACATTCTTGCCGCTCACGTCCGCCTGCTTATTGACGTCAATGGGCTTCAGGGGATCCAGCAAGGCGGTCGCCGGCTGCGACAAGAGTCCAGCGAGTGTGACCATCAACAGTGTGAGCTTGAGCTTCATGTCGTCTGTTCGATGTTGGTGCGGACGAGAGGAGTTGAACCTCCATGACCTTGCGGTCACAGCCTTCTGAGGGCTGCGCGTCTGCCAGTTTCGCCACGTCCGCGCACCGGATCACTTGGAATATAGCGATGGGGCGCAGGGCTGGCAATGGTAAACCGTGACGCTGTTTACCTTGTCTTCGAAGAGTCAGTGTCTGTTTGCACCAGCTTGTAGCGAATCTCCACGCCGCGCGGGTTGTCCGTGAAGCCGGTGATTTGCCGGAGCCCACGTCGGCTTCGCGAGTCTTGAACAAGCACGTGGTAGGCAGAGCGCCGTGACAACGACAGACGTTGACGGGCTGGGTGTGTTCCAAGCCACTTGCGATTCAAAGGTGGCCGCCCTCAAGCGTTATGTACAGCGCGACGACTTTATAGTTTCTGAAGAACAACCTGACATTCTGTTCCGGTCGACTGTAATAGCAGTAGCCGTTTGCCCCATCGATATCCTTGTACAGCACGTTGGCCGCGAAAGCCAGCGGCTTGCCCACAACTGTCTCAGTCGGCGGACCGAGCACCTGCAGGACATCGTCCAGCGACGAACCCAGGTGAAGGTTGCCGCGCCAACTGAACCCCGGCCCCGGGTCCTCGCTCCGAAACTCCACTACCTTTCCATTTCTGACAAGCACGCGCACGCCATGGGGATACTGCGCGATGTAAACCTCGGGCAGGTTGTTCTTTGTAAAAACGTACGGTTTCCCGGTCTGCTCATCTCCCCAGAGGTATTTTCCCGGCTCGCCTAGCATCCGGATCACATCTTTGATGGTGGTGCCCGGCCTGCTGAGCTGAACGATCTTCGCGTCCAAATCAGCCAAAGGACCCGCTGGATGATTGGTGGCCAGTGCCTTGCGTGCGGCTGGTGGCGGCGCATCGTTCACCGGCTTCTTCCGCAGGACATAGTATTGGGGCTTCATGCCAAGAATCATGACGTCGCCGCTCTTCCATTCCAAAAACATGTATAGTTGGCCTTTAACCTCCTGGATCCGGTAGTCGCTGGCGGTTTTATCGTCGCGGTGTATCAGGATGCCTTTGGTCCATGTCCACCACGCCTGGGTCGTCCTGCCGTTTTCCAAAAAGGTCAACCCCTTGAGGTAAAGTTCCCCTTTCCATCTCAGTTCGTCTGGATTGAAGTCAGATGGGTTCGTGACGAAGTCCACGCTCTCCCATTCTCCGATGACTTGCGGATCGTTGACGAAGGGAAGATCAATGTTGTCGGTGCGCCCGACCGTCACCGTGAATTGCGTGTCGCCCAGTGCGCCCTGCCACTGGCCGCCGCCAATATATTGCATGATGAAATGGCCATCCGCTCTCGACGGCCATTTGGGGTCGCGCTGTCCCCCATAAGTGAAATTGAAGTTGCGCAGTCCCTTGTAGCTTACTACGAACGGTGTCCCGCTATCCCTTTGTTCAGCGACTGTCACCTGCAGGTCGTCGTAGGTGGCTCTAGCCTCCCGCAACTGGCGTCCGACCCCGCTCCGAATTGTTTCCGCGACGACCACGGCTGGGTTCCGCTCGCTCGCCGGGCCATACTGGAACGCCGAAGCCGTTGCGTTGCTTCGCGTCTGGTCGTAACCAAGATCGAGTCTATCTGGTTCGGCCAAGGCTTGATGTGACTGCTCAGCTTGCTTTGACTGCCTCTCGTTTTCCAACTGGTTGATAGCGTCCTGAATCTTTTGGTTCGACGGGTCGCGCTGCTGCCACGACCTCAAGAGCGTGATCCCATCATCGAAGCGTTTCTGTTCCCCGTACAGTCGCGCGAGGCGGAAGTTGGCTTCGGGCGAATCCGGGCACAGGGCCAGCGCCTGCTTGAATACGTATTCAGCCTCGTCCGTCATCTTTCGGTAGGCGTAAACGCCGCCAATGGCCGACCGCAGCTTGGAGTAATGATTGCGCACCCATTTGTTGCCGAGAAACTTCGGATCGGCGAGCAGTTGCTTCGTTAGCCCGTCCCAATACTCGCGGTCCTGCGCGACGACTGCTGGATCGAGTTGGGTCAAAGGCTTTCTGTTCAGCTTCAGAATCAGTCCGTGCGGCTCAAGGTATGGATACGTCCAGTCAAGTGGATAGCTTTCTTCGATGTAGAACTCGCGGTCCGGATTTCTGTCGAAAATGAGTCTGACCATCCGGGCGTTGATTCCCATCACCGCCGCCACACCGGTCACGCTGACTCGGCCATTCGAATCGACTGTCACATGTTCGTCCGGTTTGAGTTTGTTCTCTTGATTGCGCGTCCGCACGTCGTCCACGTACTCCTGAAAACAACGCTGCGTATCCTGTTCAGTGGGGAGGTCGATCCGTCGTCCGTACATCGAGTGCAAATAGCCAAGGTAAGTCTTATCCGCCAGCCCGTTCTGCGTGAGCGTAAAGAATGGATCGGCATTCACGTGCGATTTGGACAGCGCCGTAACAAGGAATCGCCCCGGATCCGTGCCGCCGAAATAAATGCTCCCCGGCGGAATCGACTTGATGATCTCTTGGCCAAAGGCAATTGAGTACTTGTCACCCTCGGCAACAAACTGTTCAAACGCGCCGGAGACTTCCATCGCTGGCGCCCACCCACTCCCGTGTAGACGCTTGGATTCTGTTACATTATTCGAAAAGGCAGCCCTTTGGCCCCAGCCCAACAGGTTGGTCACCGTTTGCCAGTCACCTTTTGCCGCGGCCGCAAAGAGTTCTTTGAACTCCGGCGGCAATTCCTTGCCCTCTCCTACAGCCACCGCGTTGACTTGAGCCTCTTTTTCCGCAACGAAGTGTTTCAACTGGGCGGATACTGGCGACTGATCAAGAGACCACGGTTGTTGAGACTGATTGTCGGCTGCGTCGGCGCGCACGTCCGTCCCTGGCACCGTGTCACTGGGACTGCTCTTTCCTATCGCCACCGAATCCGAATCGTGGTAGTAGCCAAGATCAAGTTTGCCTTCTCTTAGAGCTTCGTCCTTGTTTCCAAAATAGATCCCGGCGAACGCTTTGCCGTTGGCATACATCGTCACATGATGAAGGCCTGGATAAAGGTGGGAGCGGGACAATTCAAAATCTCCGCGTCCCCTGGAAATCTGCATCCGCTGGGTCGGGTCTTCGGGACCATGGACATCGTTTGTGGAAGTGCAGTAAAGAGCCAGCAGCGCGTCGTCGTGACTGACGAGGTTGTAATGGCCTTTGACCAACATTTGTTCTTCAGTTCGTTTGACAGAGGTGATTTCAATGGAATCTCCTCCGGGGAAATAGGCTTGGCCGATGTAATAAGACTTCGGATAGAAATGGTAAGCGGCCAGCACGGCACAAATGAACGTCAAGCCGATGGCGATCGCACCCACGACAATTCTCCAAGCACCGCCGGAACGCGGTGGCCGACCCGAACTACTCACGGGCGAATTGGCTGTCGAATTGTCGAACGGCTTGTTCACCGCGCGCCCAGCCGAGCCGAAGATGTCTTCATACGCGTACATCATCGCGGCCAAAGCGACGGGAAGCGCGACAAAAAAGCCAACACAGAACACCAATATCCCTGCCAGCTCGACCAGCCCCAAAACGATCCCAAATCCCAAGAACTTCCACCAATGTTTGGAGACCGTTTTCCGGCTCAATTCCATCGCCTGCCAGAAATCAAGCCGCTTGTCGATGACCAAGGTCAACGCGAACGTCCATGCAACCAAGAGATAGATGCCGGGCAATATCAGGCACAAGAAACCGACTATCGTAAGCGTCACGGTAACGAGGTTAGCGAGGAAAAGTTGCCGGAAAGCGATGCTGAAGCCGGAAAACGACGTTTCCACGCTCGCCGGCTCTCCCCGTATCTTCCTCAGGAAATACAATTGCAGCCCGCCCATGAGCGGACCGCCGAATACGATGCCCACCAAAGTGGAGTGGGCCACGTGCAACAGCAGCCAGATCAGCGCGGCGATGCCCACAATAGGCCAAAAATCGCCTCGCACCAAAGTCCATCCCCGGCGCAGACAACTGCCAATGTCCAAATCGTGATCCCGGGCCAGAATCTCCCGAGCAAGCGCCTCGGCATTCACGGGCGGCGTGGTGATGATGGTCTCGACCTGCGTCTTGATCTCACTGGCGTGCTGGTAACGAAGCTCGGGTTCTTTCTCCAGCGCGCGCAGGACGACCTCGTCGAGGCGCACGTCGATCTGCACCTTCCGCGACGGGGGCGCAAACCGCCCGAGGGGCAGTTCACCGGTCAGCATCTGGTAAAACACCACGCCCAGCGAATAAATATCGGCGCGGTGATCGACGTCCTGCGGATGCTCGACCTGTTCCGGCGCCATGTAATGCGGCGTGCCCATCACGTCGCGCGCACCCGTGATCGTCTGGTCTTTGGTGTCGAGGCCCACGAGTTTCGCCAGACCGAAATCGGCAATCTTCACCGTGCCGCCCTTATCGAGCAGGATGTTTTCGGGTTTGATGTCGCGATGGACGATGCCCTTGTCGTGCGCGTACTGGAGCGCGTCGCAGATCTGCGGCACAATCGCGAGCGCCTCTTTCGGCGCGATCCTCGCCGTGTTCAGCAACTGACGCAGGTTCATGCCGTCCACAAACTCCATCAGAAAGTAAAACAATCCATCGGTCTGGCCGGAATCGTAGACGGTGACGATGTTGGGATGCGTCAGCCGGGCCAGCGCCCGTGCTTCGCGCGCGAATCGTTCGGCAAAAGCCGGATCACGACTCACTGAGAACGGTAGAATCTTCAGGGCCACCAACCGGTCGAGCCGTTTTTGGCGGGCCTTGTACACCGCGCCCATGCCGCCTCGTCCAACCAGTTCCAAGATTTCCAGTTCCGGGAAATACCGCGCCAACTCGGCTGGTGTTGGTGGTACATATTCCGTGCGCGCGCCCTGGCCTGTCTCCGGGCCAGTAGCACTACCCGTCGCCAAGCCGCCCTTCAGCAGACAAGCCGGGCACAGTCCTTGCGGCACATTGGCTGCCAGAACGCTCCCGCATTGCGGACATTTACCCGGGGACGCGCTCGTTGCCGGCCGTAGTTGGCTTACTTCCCTCGGGTTGCCACGTGCCAACAGCCACACCAGCAGACCCAGAGGCCAGAACAGAAACGCTACCAGCAACATCACGACAACCCCCGACTTTCCGTGCTTCTCCGCATCCCGGTAAACCCAAACAAGCGAATACACGTAGAGACCGATCAGCAACAAGAGAATCATTAGAATGGATAGCGCCAACCACAGTTTGACCGGGACAGCTCCTGTCTGTTTGACGCTCACTAACGCAAGGATACCAAGGCACATATTCATCAGCTTCTCCACGGCGGAACGGGTTGTTTCTACTCCATTCCGTTCACTCGTTACAGAAGCAAAACGGCCGAAAGGTTACAGGAAATCCCAGACCCACTCCTTGCGAGCACAAACGCGGGCATCGGCCTGCGCCATTCTGGGGAACTGACGCGGCCTTAGGGTGACGAACCTTTGCTGGCGGCGGGTGGCGCGGAAGCTCCTTTGTTCCCGAACATCTGCGCGGCCATTTTCAGGCCCGCCGCTTGCATGGAGCTCCACTGCTTTTGCCATGTTGTGAACTGCTCAAGCTGCGCGGGAGTGAGAATGGCCGCTGCCCGGTCGGCGTACCGCTGCTGCAATTGCTCCATCTGCTTCTCCAACTCAGCAACGCGTTCTTCAGTCAGTTGTGATGGGTCGGGGTTCTGATTGTTCATCAATGACGACGTTGGCAGGGCTTTGCGCTCTGGTACATCGCCGCAATCAGGTTGTCCTCCTGTTGATCGGTCAGCGCTGCGTCGGCCGGCAACGCATTCTTGAACATCTGCACCGACATGCGCTCGTTTGCCGTCTGTTCGTACTGCTGGAAGACCGAATAATCCTGCGGCCCGAGGAGGTCCTGAATCTTCTTGTCGTAGTCCGACTTGATGACCTTGGTCTCCTCAACGGCTTGTTTGCGGTCCGACTCGGAACCGCCCATCATGGCCATACCTGAATCAACCATCGCCATCTGGCGATCCGCGAGCATCTCTTTGAGGGCATCCAGTTTGTCAGCGGGCAGGTTCAGATAGCTGGATAGCGAACCATACATTCGATCAAGCATCACCTTCTGTTGGGCGCGGACCATCTCCTTCATCTGCGGATTCTTCATCATCCCCGCCAGCCCGGCAAAATAGTTGGACGTTGTGCTGGCACTCGCCGGAGCGGCGGGCGGAGGCGCAGCTTCCGGTGCCGACACGGATACGGGCTCAACCGGGTGGGCTGGCGTCGCCGGCTCCGGGATCGGCTTCTCCGCCGCAGAAACTGGCGGGGCCTTGGCTTTCTCTACGGCTGCAGACGCTAATTGTTCTTTCAACTGGGCGATTTGCCGGCTCTGCCACACCGCCGTCGCGGCCAGCGCGACGGCAGCAGCAAGCAACACACCCATCCACAGGTTCTTCTTCATGGCCTTCCTTCGTTCGAACCGCTGTTGTCTCCCCTACTGTTCCAGACGCAGAATCGCAGAAAAGTTACAGAAAAGCGCGGACTTTCTTGTCAAGCTCTGGTTACGCTTGTTTTTGCCGGCGTTGGCGCGCCGCTCGTCGCATGCGGGTCATTTGCCAAATGATCCAGAGAATCATTAGCACCCAGAGCAACCAGGTCGCGCTCTCCATCCACATGGAAGCATGCGTGAAAAATGCGCTGTTGTGGACAAACGACCGCGCGGCCTCATCGTTGGCGTGCCGAGCAAAGGCCGATCCGCCGACGGCAAAATCGTGGGCAACTGCCGAACCCCCGCTCGCCCCCAGCCACCCCATCGCCCCACCGCCGTAAGCCAGATAACCCAGGGCGGCGCCACCCGTGGCACAAAGACCGAGGGCCACTCCCCCGAAGGCCAGCAAGCCCAACGCGCCGCCCCCGATGGCGACGAGACCGAGGGAACAACCGCCGACGCTCACCGTTCCGACGGCCAAGCCGCCAAAAGCGAACAGAACGCCATAGGCAAAGCCGCCAACCGCAATCCATCCTTTAGCCGGCAGGTCCTTGCCATCCTGCTTGCACCCCAAAACGATGTGAATGAGCGGAAGGCCGAACAACGTCCACCGGCTGCGGTACTCGAACGGCTGGAAAAACTTTGCCCTGGTTTGAGGAAGTGTTCCCGGTGGCAGTTTGGCCGCCTCTTCACGCCGGATGCGACTCTGGGTCCGATTCATCCAAAGGATGAACATCAACAGAGCAATGACGTAGCTCAGCCCCCAGGCGATCACTGCCGCGGTGATAAAGACTGGATGTGTTTTCACCCAACGGCGCATGATGAAGTTGAGAGCGAAAGACACCAGACAGAAGAGACCCGCACCCGTCCAAATGATTCGCGCGACCTTGATCATGAACTGTCGCTCGCGTAGCGATTCGGTGAGTTCGATGCCCGCCTTTGTGCCGAGCCAGGCACCGAGGACGCCAACGATTGGTCCGAGAATCGCGCCGGTCAAACCCGTTGCTGCTGCCGCCTTGGCCGCACCACTGCCTTTGGCCGCCGCGGCGCCGACGGCGGCCGCTTTGGCTGAAGTCGTCCACACCGGCAGCGCCGCCAGCACGCCGAGCGTGAACGCTCTGCCCGGCGTTGTCTGCTGCAGTGCACCTTCCACGAACGCGGTGACCTGCTCGGTCAACATCGCGCGTCCGCGCGAGAGCCGTTGCTTCACCGCGTCCTCGCTCAACTCCAATTCTTCCGCAACGCGCGCGACCGATTGGTGTTCGCGATAGAACAGGATCAGCGGTTCGCGGTACGTGGCGGGCATTTGTTTCAGCGCGCGCCAGAGAATCGCTTCTTCCTCGCGGCTGATGGCCTGTGCGGATGGAGACGGCTCCGGTGCCGGCGGTTCCTGAACCGCATCCAGTGGCTCGGCAGCGTGAACCGGTTCGTGGCCCTGTCGTCGGAGTTCTTTGCCGATCAGGAAGCGGGTGATGCCGCACAACCAAGCCCGCAGTTTCGACGGCTCACGCAAGTCCGAAAGTTGTTTCCACGCGGTGACGAAGGTTTCCTGGGCGAGATCCTCGCTCAGGCTCAAGCTGCCGGTCGCCGCATAGGTAATCGAGCAGACCAGTGATTGATACCGCTCAACGATTCGCCCGAACGCATCGCGGTCGCCCGTGAGACTCCATTCCACCAGTTGCGCGTCGTTTTCTCCTGCCGTAGACATCTTCCCGGTCGTCATCATATCACCGCATAAGTACCGGGAAAGCCGCAAGAGGTGACAATGAACCAAACTCACGCACGGGCAGCGGTGATTCACCAGAGCAGGTCGCGCGCGTCAACCGAGGTCACGGCAGGCCCGCCAGTTTTTCCCGCAGCGTGTTGTTATCTGGAAACAACCTCGCGCCGCGCTGCCAGATTTGTCTGGCATCGTCGGCGGAACCGGCCTTTTGGTATTGCTCCCCCAGCAGCACGTAGGTCTGCGCAAAATACGGCTGCGGCGATTGGGCCTCTTGTTGCTCGACCAAGGTGACGAGGTTTTGCATGACCTCCTCTGATTTGTTCAACTCCGCCGGCCAGTAAGACAAGGACGAGGCTTTCCAGAAGCGCGCCTCCCAGTTGGACTGGTCAAGGTTCAAGGCCTGGTCGAAGCTCAGGTCGGCTTTCATCGCCAGCGTGACCTTCTCGCGAACGTCTTGAGTCGCTATTAGCTTCTGCACATACGCCTGGCCCAATACGGCGGGGTATTCGGCAATCGATGGCTCGGCTTTGGCGGCTTGCTCCAGGTCCGTGATTGCCTGATCCAATTGATGGGTGTCCTGCAGTTGCTTCCATGCCGCCTGCTTCTGCGCGTAGCTGGCCTGCGGCGAGACCAGCGTTTGCAGCGGCTGACTGAAGGTCGCGGTGACAGCGGGCTTGGCTGCCGACTCAGCCGGGGTCGCCATGGGGGGAGGCGGCGCGACATTGGAGACTTGCGTGAATTCGACCGCCGATTCCGGGACGTTGTGATGTTCCTCCGTTGGCTCAGGAGCGTTCGCTTTCGCTACTGGAATTCTCGAAGGAGGCTTCACACTCGGCGCCGGAGCTTCGGCAGGTTGAACCGCTGCTGCCGCGGGAGGCGGCGCATTGCTTTGCCATTTGATCATCACGACTGCGGCGGTTGCCGCCAAGCTGACGCCCATCAATGCCAACATGAGTTTCTTCATATTCTTTTTCCTCTTGTGAGGTTGTCTTTCAGATTGATTCCGGAGATTTTGCGGTTCGACTCTTTGCGCAGGCAAACGATGGTGAACATCACGGGGTACTGGACAACTGCTTGGCGCGACGCGCCACCATGCGCCACCAAACCACGAGAGGGACGATCCAGAGCAGGTTGAGCCAGAAGAAATAGTGCATGGCTGCCTCGGCGTTTTGAAAGAAACTGTGATTGTGGATAAACGCCGCCGCCACAGCGTTGTTGGCCTGGTTGGCCAGGGCAATCCCGCCCAGCGCATAATCGCGGGCAACCGCAGCACCGCCCTCGGCCGCCGACCAGCCGATTGCGCAACCGCCAAAGGCCAGCAAACCAATCGCCTGTCCGCCCATTGCCCACATGCCGAGGCTGAATCCACCAAAAGTCAGGAGTCCCACAGCGGAACCGCCAAAGGCCAGCAGCCCGATGGAGCAGCCGCCGCAACTGATGGGAGCGATCGCCAGTCCGCCGAAGGCGAAGATCAAGCCGAAGGCCGCGTCACCCGCTGCGATCCAGGCCTTCACCGGCCTGCGATCCGACCCGGCGCGAAGACGGATGTGAACGAGCGGCAAGCCCAGCACGCTGAGTTTGCTCCGATACTCAAAGGCAGTCAGTCCCAATCTCGCAGCGGTGCCCTGCATCGGTGCGCGGTCGCCTCCGACCTCTGCCTTGCGAAGGGCACGAATATGCTTCCACGACCACAACACCAGGCCCATGACGGAGAAAATGTAGAGAACGGAGACCGCGATCAACGATCCGACCCACAGCCTCGCGTGTGAAAACGCCAGCGGTGATCCCAACGTGCTAATTGCCAAAACCACCAGGATGAAGCCCACGATGCACCCTGTAAGGATGCGGTAGAATCTGGTCACAAATGCGCGTTCCTGCTCCGACTGCGCACCATCCACGCTCGTCTTGTACCCGAGCCAGGTGCCCAACACTCCCACGATTGGACCCAGAATTACATTCACGAGGCCGATCATGCCGGCTGCCTTGGCGGTCGCGCTTCCCTTGGCTGCCGCCGCACCCACAACCGCTGCCTTTGCCGAAGTGGCCGTCAGTGGCAACGCCGCCAGCACGCCCAGCGTGAACGCTTTGCCGGGCGTTGTCTGCTGCAAGGCGCCTTCCACGAACGCGGTGACCTGTGCGGTCAACATCGCACGCCCTCTCGACAGGCGCTGACGCACGACATCCTGCGTCATCTCCAGCGCGTCGGCGACCTCGGCGACGGATTGATGCTGGCGATAAAACAATACCAGCGGTTCCCGATACGTCGGCGGCAATTCACCCAGAGATCGCCACAGGATTGCTTCCTCTTCCCTGCTAATGGCCTGGTCGCGCGGCGTGGGCGCATCGGCCGGGATGGCGGCGGTTGCATCCAACGTTTCCGCGTTGGCGGTGGGAGTGCGTTGTTGCTGGCGGAAAGAATCAACGGTTGCGTTCCGCGCGATCCGGCACAGCCATGACTTGAGCTTGGCTGGCTCCCGGAGATTGGCCAATTGACACCAGGCAGTGATAAACGTCACCTGCGCGAGGTCTTCGCTGGCTTGCAGGTTGCCACTGGCGCTGTAAGTCAACGCGCAGATCAGCGACTGATATCGCTCGATAATCCGCGCAAACGCGTCGCGGTCGCCAGTACGTGAAAGCTCGACCAGACCCGCGTCGTTCAGTGTCTCGGGTGTCGGATTCGTTCTCATGTCACCGGATATGACGACGAGCCTACGAAAAGGTGACAAGGAAAACGAGCCGCTTCGCGGTAGCTCCGCATTCTACGGTTGGTCTGAAGTGAAGTAATGCCTAACGTCGCAGCCCTACCATCGTCCCGGTAATGATTCCGACCGACACTTGGTCACGCGCCCGCCGGCAGAACGCCTAGGGGCGGGGTTTTGGTTTGGTCAGGGCCAAGACCACTCCGCTCCAGATGAGGAAAGCCACTGTGAGCAATGGAACAATCCACACGGGTTGTAGACGGTGCGCTTCGGCAACGGTGACTCCGTACGCGGACGCCACCCACACGTCCAACCGCAGGTTCAACGTCACCAGCATCAGCGCGCCACACACAGCCATATGACCGGTGGTAACCCCGGCGAGGGCTGCTCCGGTCCGGCCTCGAGTATTGAAGAAAGCCGCAATGCCCAGCACCACCATCATTCCCGCGATGATTCCGGCCGCCATCCGGTCATCGGCGCGCCACGCCAGCCGAACCAACCACGAAAAGAGCATCAGATGCGCGCCGGCCACCACCACCGCGAGTGTGCCCGGTTTCATCGGCGCCAGGGCGGGCCGGGGAATTGTGCCGGCCTTCCCGCTTTGTTGGCTGATACCCAGAATATGTCGAAAACCCATGATGGACCACGTTTGCAGGACCATGGTGTAGAACCACCAAAAGCCCGCCATCGCGACAAAAAGCGTCCGGCCACTCCAATCAAAGCGGTGCCTAAGGGAAAACACGGCATTCGGCCCGGCGATGGCAACTCCGATCAGGAGAATCCAACCAACGATGAGTTGTACAAGCTTTTTGACGCGCAGTTTGCGGTCGGTCGTGCTGGCGCAGATGATCAGCCATTGAGCCACGATGCCGGCAAGGATTCCAATAAACGGCGCCACCCACGCGGCAAGAAAACCCGACTTGGCAGCCGCCGTGCCTTTTGCTCCCACGCCCGCACCTGCCGCAGCCGCCGGGCCGGCTGCCAACGGCAGCGCCGCGAGCACCGCGCCTGAAAATGCCTCACCCGGCGCCGTCCGTTGCAAGGCGCCTTCCACGAACGCGGTGACCTGCTCGGTTAGCATGGTTCGCCCCCGCGACAAACGTTGACGTACGACCTCCTCTGAAACGTCGAGCGCGCTGGCGACCTCCGTGATGGATTGGTGGTGGCGGTAGAACAGCACCAGCGGCTCCCGATAGGTCAGCGGCAATTCACTGAGCGAGCGCCACAGAATCGCTTCTTCCTCCTTCGTAATAGCGCGTTCGCAGGGGGTCGGCGCCTCGGCTGAAGTATTGGCAACCTCATCCAAGGCTTCGGCGTGGGCCGTCGGCGTGCGCTTGTCCTGACGAAATGAATTATTGGTCACGTTGCGGGCAATGCCGCAGAGCCACGACTTGAGTTTGGCTGGTTCTTTGAGTTTGCGCAGTTCGCACCAGGCGGTGATGAACGTCACCTGCGCCAGATCTTCACTGGCCTGCAGATTGCCGTAGGCGCTGTAGGTCAGCGCGCAAATGAGCGATTGATACCGCTCGACAATCTGCGCAAAGGCGTCGCGGTTGCCGGAGAGGGTTTCGGCCACAAGTTCAGTATCGGTGTGGGCTTGGGCGGACATTCGCTTGCTGGTTATCATATCACCCAATACGTGGCCTCCCGAGCCGAAAAGGTGACAAGGAAAGGTGAGTTCATGGATTATTCCTCAAAAATCCCTTCGATCGGCATCTTGAACAATTGAGCAATTTTGAAGGCCAGCGGCAAGCTGGGGTCATACCGCTCGGTCTCGATGGCGTTCACGGTCTGGCGTGAGACGCCCAACTTCTCGGCCAGATCGGACTGCGACCATTCCCTGGCCGCGCGCAATTCGCGTAGTTTGTTCTTCATTGGTAGCGGCGGTTGAGCATGGCGTAGCCGAGTAAGTAGAAACCAAGCACCAGCGAAAGCGGAAAACTGGCTGTGTGGAAATGCGAGTCAAGGCGCAGTTTGGTCATTTCGGAACCGGCTTGAAAAACGCCCGACTTATCCAGGAGATGCCAGGCCGTAACGACAAAGAGAGTCGCACTGGTCGCAAAGAGACACGCTTCAAGCGTTATCCGTCGATGCATTTCGTCCATACCGCGTATCCATCGCGCAAAGCTTCGCGCCCAAAGCAGGCTGATGAGCAATGGCACCACGACGATAATTGCCCGTTGTGCAACGTCCCAATCTTCACGCAGCAAGAGCAGCAGGTCGCCCGCCCATGACAAGAGCATCGCTGCGAATGCCCATGCGTTCGCTTTTATGTTCGCCTGAATAGAATAATGCCTGCCGAACATGATTTCTTCAGGAAGGTTTGGTTTGGTATTCATGCGAGACACTGTAAAGCATCCTTGTCATATGTCAAGCATGTTTTACATCGGTGAAACTGCGCTGGGCCGCGTGAGCCGCGGCTAGAACGCATGCTTGACGCGGCGCTTCCAAAAGAATACGAGTGAAGAGACTTCAGCCGAGAAGGGAGCCCTCTACCATGACGAAGATTGGAAAGTTACTGACAACCCTCTTGCTTGCAGCGCTGCCCCGACTTTGCCTGGCAGCCGACGGACAACTCACTGTCAAGACGGCCAACAAATTGCAGGTGGCGCGGCTTCATCAGACCATCGAACTGTCCGCCAGCCAACTGGCGCCACTTGGCGAAAAGGACCTTAACAAAATCCACGTCAAGGACGACGGGGGTAAGGAGGTGTTGTGCCAGGCAGTGGACACGGATTTCGATGCCTATCACACGCCGGACATCGTGATCTTCCAGTCCGATTTCGGTCCGGGGGAAACGAAGACGTTCACAGTGTCGACGGGCGCCAAGCAGGTCTACACGAAGGACCAGTTCAAGGCCTATGGACGTTTCGTGCGTGAACGATTCGATGATTTCGCATGGGAGAACGATCGGATTGCGCATCGGATGTACGGCAAGGCGCTGGAGACGTGGGCCGGAGAACCGTTGACCAGCAGCTCCGTGGACGTCTGGTCGAAGCGCGTGCCGTATATGGTCATCGACGGCTGGTACATGGCGGCCGACTACCACGTCGACCACGGCGAGGGGCTGGATGACTATTCCGCGGGCGCGACGCGCGGCTGCGGCGGAAATGGGTTGTGGGCCGCCGATAAGCTCTGGGTGTCCAGAAACTTCGTGAACTCCCGCGTGCTGGCGGATGGCCCGATTCGCGTGGTGTTCGAGTTGGATTATGAACCGTTCGACGTGAACGGGGCCAAGGTGGCCGAGGTCAAGCGCATCACGCTGGACGCGGGGGGCAACCTTGATCATTTCCAAAGTTTCTATAAGCCGCAGGGCGATAGCAAATCTCTCGTCTGTGGGATCGGCATCAAGAAAGTTGCCGATGCCAAGAAAGACTTCAACGCGGAGCGAGGTTCATTGTGCATCTGGGAACCGATGGAAAAGAACCAAGGCATGCAGGGAATCGCGCTCATTGTTGATCCGAAAGCACTCCAGAAAGAGGCCGAGGACCGGCAGAACAACCTGCTGCTGGTGAAGGCCGGCGCGGACAACTCGGTGTCTTACTGGGCCGGGTTCTTCTGGAACAAGAGCGGGCAATTCCCCGGCTACGATGCCTGGAAGAGCTACGTGGACCAGTTCTCCCAAGGCTTGGCATCCCCCATCGAGGTCAGCGTCTCCGTAAAGTGATCCTGCTGGCTGTGCGGAAATAACTGCTGGCCTCACTACCGGGCCGGATACTGCCACACCCAGTCGCCCTCTTTTTCGTCGAACAACGTCTTGCCGGGCACGCCACCATCGTCCTTTTCATTCCAGCCGACGGAATAAAGCACGAATTGTCCATCATCCATGCGCCGATATTTGTAGGGCTCACCGGTGATCACGTCGTGTGGCATCGGGGAAATGAATCGCGGCACAAGCGCGCCGAGCGTTTCAGGGAATTGACCATTGGCCAGCCGGTATCGCTCCAGAGCGCAAGCCAGCGCGGCCTGATCAGACACGGTTTGTGCGATGGCCGCCTTCAGAGTGATTCTTTGGAGCGCGGGCAACAGCAAACCGGCCATGACATGATGGTGCAGGATTGCGCCAACAGATTCCAGACGACCTTCAGAAAGCTCTCGATTGAGCTCGCCGGCGTTGAGCGCGACTTGGCTCGGCGAAACTCGTTTCCTAGTTGCATCGAATGTTCCTTTGACCTGTTCCTGATGAAGCGCGCAATAAGTAAGTTGCTCCTGATAATACCATCCGCGCGGAATGACACGAAAGGCGACCTCATTGATCGTCACGCGCGGTTCGACACTGTTGGCCAGTTGAGCAATGTGGTATTTCCCCTTCAGGAGGAGGTCAACCGTCAGAATCCCCGCCGCTTGCTCGCTGTCGAGGGGCTGTTTCAAGTCGGCCACGAAATCGCATGGTGGGAGGCGCGTTTGAAGTTCTTGGAGTTGCGCATCGGACCAACGATGTTCGGCCAAGCCCTCCCAGATCGGCTGAACTGCGATTTGCAGGCAGGCGATGCGAACCAGATAAGAAATCAAGAACGGTTCTTCTTTCACTGAATCGGTCAGGTAAAGCATCAACTTTACGTCCTCCAAGGCGTTCCCGCTCTGGCCGGCCGCCAGTTCGGCGCACGCCTTGAGATCGAGCCGCCGGCAAACCTGTCTCAGGTTCCCAAGATGCGGCAGCAGGATTCCCCAAGGATCTTCCAGATTGTACTGTACCGGGTATCGCGAATTCGGACGTAGGCTGGCGGCGCGGAGTGCGGCAAAAACTGCTTCATTCGTTTTCAGCGCTTCGAGAGTCGACGGTACTGCCTTTGCACGAGATGCCATATCGAGCGGGCCTGATTCCACTTTTCCATTTGCGTTCGTGCTCGCAAACACCCTGCCCCAAGCCACGAGGTCCGTGATGCCCCGATGATCTTTGTCGGCTTTCACTATATTCTCGGCCCGCGAATAGCTGTCGTTCCATCGAGCGTTGTAATTGGTCCTCTCGGTAAACCACGATTTAATAAGCGGCGTGGCGGCGAAGTTTTGATCGTCGGGAATTGGTTTGGGGATGAACGCCTTGAAGTCAAGCTGCTCACCGCGCGATTCCAGTTCCTGACGGTATTTGTTCCAAGCGTGCTTGCCGCGCCAGTTTTCTTCGGCACGGAACAGCCCGGCCAGCGTGGCGAGCACGGCAACACAGATCAGCGCCCGCCGGGCGGTTCGCCAACTGAACAACCATCGAAAAAAACGCTTCATACAGTTGAAACCTCGACAAGACGGTCGCTCCGTGGACTTGGTGGAATCAATGTGCGTGTGCTTTCCGGTGCCGGCACCGGCCCGATCATCTGGGCCAACATGCGCCGCTGTTCGATGAGCGCTTGCATCTCGTCGCGCGATCGCGGCTCGGCTTTGCTCGCGACTCGCGGCGCCGGCTCAAAAGAAGCCAGATTCAACGCAACGATCACCACCCACGCACACGCCAAGCCCGCCCAGATTCGCCGGCTCGGCCGGATTAATTCGCGCCACAGTGTCCAGCCAATCGCAAAAAACACATTCTTGCGAGCGGGCGTTCCTTCCGACCGCAGCTCCGGTGCAAGTGCCTTAAGCCACATACGTTCCAGCTTCGGATCGACCGACCGATGCCGTTTCAAAAGAATCTCACGGGGTGTTTTCATCATGGTCGCGTCTCCAGCAGTTTCCTCAATGCCCGCTTGGCGTAATGCAGGCGGGACTTCACCGTACCCACTTCTGTGTCGGTAATGCGGGCGATTTCTTCCAGCGAAAAACCTTCGACAAAGTGCAGCAACAGTGCCGACCGCTGGGCCAGGGGCAGTCGCGGCAAAAGTTTCATGAATTCGGCCTCCTGCTCCTCGCGAATGAGCAAGTCGAGCGGATTGTCGTCGTCCGCGGTCGGTGCGTTCGCCAATTCCTCCTGCAACTCCGCTTGCCGGCTCTGCCGACGCCATTGCTGGAGGCATTTCTGGTGGGCGATGCTGAACAGCCATCCGCCGAATTTCTCATCGTCCCGTAGCGTGCCGAGGTAGCGGAAGGCATTGATGAACGTCTCCTGCACGAGGTCGAGGCTCGCTTGTTCGTCGCGCACCAGTTCGAAGACGTATACATACAAAGGCAGTCGGTAGCGCCGGAAAAGCGACTCCCACGCTTCGACGTTGCCGGCCCGGGCTTCCGCCACGGGCAGTTGTTCGCGTTCAGTCACTACCAGCATTTACACCCAGTAGAATGCCGAGGGCGAGAAAAGGTTCAACCGAGTTGCAGCCCTTGGCAGGCGGGACGGTCGCGTCGATCACTTTGAATTGGAATCGTGAAGCATCAGCTTGTCAAACGCGGCTCGTTGCTCGGGTGACCAACGCGGTAAAGGCCTCTTGCGAGTGCCGCTCGGCATACTGGCGCAGCAGATTCCGGTCGTCGGTTTCCATGTTCCATTGAGTATATCGCCACCGACGGCAGGAATCCGACACGATTTCCCCTGATCGGTTGCTCATGCACCAGTGGCCGAACGCAAGCAAGGGGCAGGAAAATTCTGCGGCCGGATTATTCCACCTGAAACCCTTCGTGCAAGAGCTTTTCCGGCATCACGAGCGTGGCTTCATGCGGCCCGTATCGAACCAGAGCCACGGGTTGATCTTTCAGCAACGCCAACATTTGGTCGTCGTCCAATTCCCGAAACAATTGATCCGCTGAACGCGTGGAGACCAGCGCAAGGGTTGACGGCCAAGTGGCGGTCACGATTGCCACCAGCCCGGTTTGCGTGTTGACTATCATATCTGCCTGCAATGGTTGGGTCATCACAAGGTCGAAAGCCCGCGGCTCCGCTGCCGGCGAAACCTCTTTCGCAGTCCGAGCAAGCTTTGGCGTTTGGGGCTGCCGCAGCCATAGGTGGAGCGCGGACAACACGGCCGCCACGAGCAGTACCTGCCGCAATTGGCGGACGCGCTGTCGGCGCCGCGCCTGGCGCAACATTTGTCGCAGCACGGATTCGGCGAAGTCGCCGGAGGCGGCGTCCGCCAGAATCTCGTCCATGAGTTGTTCGGTTTTCCTAGGAGGCTTCATCTTTCAGTCGTGCTGCCAGCAACTCTTTCAAACGGCGACGCACTCGTACCAAACGCGACTCGACCGCCTGCTCGGTGACGTTCAAACTGCCGGCGATTTCCCGCACGGATTCTCCGTCGAAATACTTTCGCTCCACCAGCGCGCGGTCCTCCATGGACAAATCGCCGACGCTTCGTTCCAACAAAGCCAACAACCGCCCCCGGGCTTCGTGATCGGTTGGTTGGTTGTCGACCTGCTGCCACTGGAAGAACCGGTGCAACAGCGACGCTCGCCGCTTCCGTTTGCGCGCTTCGTCCACCACGGCGCTACGGGCCAGCACCGTCAACCAACTCCAGAAGGCCGCTTCCGAATCGAATCGACGGACATGCCGGGCCACCCGTAACAAGGTCAACTGGAGAGCTTCCCGGGCCGCTTCTTCCTCCCCGCGGGTCATCACAAACAGGTACCGCAGCAGGCGGGGGAAATAGGCCGCTTGGAACGCGCGAAACGCTTCCTCCTCGCCTCGAGCCATCCGGGCCGTCAAGGCCGCGATGTCAGAGGCCAATGGCGGCTGTTCCCCGGACATAAGCGCATAGCGTATCAGAACCGGCGCGCCAAGCGAAGCGGAGGTCGCATTTGTGGCCATTGTTTCATTGGGGATTGGCACCCGGCGTCTTGGGCGTAGAATTTGGCTTCTTGAGCGGCAAATTCTTCAACATATCGTCAATGACGCGGAGTCCATCCGGTTCCCCGACCGCAATCAGCAATCCCGTATCTTTGTGGAAACTCAATTTCGGCGGAGTTGCTATCCCCAGCATTTTCCAGCCGGTCTCAATGGCGGTGGTGATGCTCTCGACCGAATACGCCTCCAAGTATGGATTCAGTTGGTAAAACCGGATCCAGTTGGCCGGTGGTGGCTCTGAGAGTCGCGTATTATAGAAATACCAGACCGAGTCTTGATCCGGCTTACTCTCACACTGAAAGCCGTATGAGGAATCCTGAACCGAATAGCCGCCGCCGCCATTACGAACAGGGACTGTCCTGTGACTCGCGGCGCTCAATACTCCAAATACCTGTGCCGCATCTACGTGTCGCAGTTTCAGCGGCGGTAACATTACATCCGCGCCCTTCTCCTTGGGGATGATGGCATTCAGCGGATGCCCGGAAGCCTTGCTGATCGACTGCACGAGTTTGTCGGGTGTTCCGCCGGGGAAATCGAGATCGAACTTCGGCAACTCAGGCTTCTGCGATTCTGCCGCGGCTGAGTTTTGCACTATTCCTGGAGGAGTGCCGGGTGGCTCGGCAGCGATGAGGCGACTGGCAGCAAGCAAGAATGCCAAGAGAATGACGATCCTTCGTTTCACGGTTCCCTTTCTGTTGTTGGCTTCTACTCTGATACACGCTCGCCAGGACAGAATCCTGCGGAATAATTCCGGGCGCCAAGCAGAGTGGCTTGTTGTCCCACGACGCATATCCCTACTGGAACGCCGCGAACAGGTGGCGGATTTCTCCGTCGATCTCGGCGGGGCTGGCGACGGTATGGGCGATTTCCTCGCGGAGCAGCTTGCGGTAGCGACGCCGCATCCGATGCACAGTCACTTTCACCGCGCCTTCCGTCGTGCCCAGCTTCGCCGCAACAGCGGCATAAGGAATCGCGTCACTCCCGGCGATCAGGTACGGCTTGAATTGATTGAACTGCTCGGTTTTCCCTGCGGAAGCGTACTCCGCATCCAGTCGTCCGAGAACCTGTTCGAGCAGCGTGACCGCCCATTCCCGATCGAGAACCTTGTCGGCGCTCAACTCGTGCGCGGGCTCCGACCGATAGCGGGTCTCGGCGGCCTGAGCGTCCAACGAGATGTGCGGGTGGCGACCGTCGCGCTTCTGCGCGTTTCTCCGGTCCCACTCGTTGGCGAGGAAATGTTTCAGCGACGCCAACAGGAACGAGCGGAACCTTCCTTTCTCGCGATCCGCGTCTGCCAGGTAGTTCTTTGCCAGCAACCGTGCAAAGAATTCCTGCGTCAAGTCTTCCGCTTCATGCGAATCGTACCCGGACCGTCGAACGTAGGCGTAGAGCGGATACCAGTAGAGTTGACACAACTGTTCAAGCGCTTGGTCCGCCTGCGGTGATTCGTTCCGACCCGCCGCCGCCACCACGGTCCATCGCGTGGCCGCGAAGGAGTGCCGGCCCGCCCGGGTTTCGCGGGTTCGCGTGGTCGTGGTCATGGCAACGGATGGCCTCCGCGCACTGTTTGAGCAAGGCGGTGCATGGCGACGTCCTCACCCAGCGAGAGGACGTTGTCGAAATACTGGACCATCTCCGACTCCGTGGCGATGTCCACGATGTTGTGTTCCATCGCGGACAGCAGCGCCCGGATGTAGTCACGGCGTCGATCCAGTTCGACAGACCGGACTGATGCCACGGCATTCGTCGACTCATCCGCGCCCGCCGCGGTCGTCGCGCGCTCCAAGCTTTGCCCGACCAGTTCTGTCACCAGGTAGACCGGTCGGTCCTGCATCGCGCGCGCCATTGTCGACAGCAATGGCGTGGCCGTCTTCTCGATTGGCTTCTCGGTACACGCGCGGGCCATTGCCAGCACGGGCGTGTCGGGCGTGAATCCAAGCCGTCGCGCAGCATAGGCGGAGTAACCGGCGGCCTCGAGCGCGCGAATCCGCGCCCGCGCTGCATTGGCCGCATAATCCCGGTAACGGATCGCCCACGAAGGCGGCAGCCTCAGGTCTGCCAATCCTTTCTTCTGCGCCTGCCGCAACTCCATTTCGACGAACCACGGCACGATGTTGGCGGAGTCCTCCTTCTCGACGATGCGCAACAGCGGCAAGGCGGTCTCGGAATCGTGATTCTCCGCGGCGGCGCAGGCGTACCGCAGTGCGACTTCCAGGTTTGTGCGGCTGGCCGTCAACGCCGACTCGAAGAGGTTGCGTTTGATTTGCCAGTTGCCGCTCAATTCCGCCGCGCCCCACACGACCTGATACTCGTTGGTCGCCTGTTGCGCCGTCTTCTGAATCAAGCCAGGATTGATTTGGGTGATTTTCAGCAGTTCCGCGGTCTGGAACTGGCCCGACATTCGCCGTTGGCGGTCGACACGGCGGAAGTCGTCAAACGTAGGCAAGTCCTCCGCACCCGTATCTGTAAGCCAACCCCAGGAAGTCAGGAAAATGGCGATAAGGATTGGAAGGAGTCGTCTCATTCTGGATTCTGAATCCCGGCTACTGTATTCTCTCGTTTGGATGGCTGTCAAAATCCATTTGGCGAAGAAGACGATCTCGCTGGGGGTCGGTGATCTGGTCGCGCAACCGCTTGTGGGCATGGGTCGCATCGGCGGATTGAGTGTCTGGACACGCCTGGCGCTCGGGCGCGAGGCGCATGTGAATCACCAGCGCACGCAGGCTGGTCTGTATGAGGGCTACGCGCGCGAGATCGCGGTGCGCTATAAGACCGTCGTGGATGATTTCCACGTGACGATCCAGGGACGGATCGACGGCGTCCACCCGCCGCTCAACGGCGGCTCGTACGTCATCGAGGAAATCAAGTCCGTGGTTGTGCCGCCGCTGGTGTTTGCCGCGCTCGATGAGAAATCGTATCCGCACTATGTCGAGCAACTCCGGCTCTATTGTTTCTTCCTCGAACAGGAGCAAAAACACACGCTCGGCCGCCTCGTGTTTGTAAACGTGGCGGACGGGACGACCCGTGACATCGAGATCCGGGGCCCGTTTGACGACTGTGAGCGGTTGATCGCGGAGCGTGTGCGCGTGTTGATCGGGCACGCCCAGGAGGAGCAGCGGCGTCAGGAACACCGACGAGCACAGTCGGTGACGATCCGATTTCCACACGATAAACCCCGTCCGCATCAGGACGAGATGATCGCGGCAGTCGAGCGCGCGCTGAAGGAAGGCCGTCATCTTCTTGTTTCCGCCCCCGCCGGCGTGGGGAAGACGACCGCGGCGCTTTATCCCGTGCTGCAGTACGCGCTCGCGCATGACAAACGCGTGTTCTTCGTCACCGCAAAAAACACCCAGCAGCAAATTGTCCTGGAGACGCTACGGCGCATGGGTCTGCCGGGAGCGGCGCATCCGAGCGCGGTCTTCTTTCGCGCGCGCGAGAACATGTGCATCAACGATGTGTACGCCTGTCGCGAGGAGTTTTGCCCGCACTTGCGCGACTTCCCGGCGAAGCTGGAGGCGACAGGGGTCGCCAACCGGTTACTGGCGCAACGACTGATCACACCCGAAGCGATGATGGAGGCGGGACGCGGCACCAGTCTGTGCCCGTTCGAGTTGGCGTTGCTCGAAGCGGAGCAGACAGATGTGATCGTTTGCGACTACAACTACATCTTCGACCCTCAGGTCTACTTCCGGCGGTTCTTTCTCGAGGCCGACTATTCGGATGCGATTCTGGTCATCGACGAGGCACACAATCTTGTGCAACGGGCGATGGACTACTACTCGCCGGCCCTGTCGAGACAGCAACTTCGTGATCTGGGGAGGAACCTGCGTCACGTGGAACCTTCGCTGGCGAAGGAACTGCGGAAGTTCCTAGGGGAGATTGAAGATTTTTTTCGCCGCCAGACCCGTCCCCAAGGCGACGAGTACACCCAGCTCGACGAAAACGAAGTGAGCCGGGACAAGTACCTGATCCCTTCACCGCGCGGGTTTTTCGACGAACTTAAGCCGACGTTCAACAAGCTGACGGTGCGCTACCTGCTGGACAAGACGACGAGCGGGCGCGCGATACCCGACGACCCCGTCGATGAGTTCTTCGCGGCGTTCGGCCAGTTCTGTGTCGTGCTGGCGATGGAGGGCGAGGAGTTTTCGTACGTATACGACGCGACGGGCGGCGAGGCGCTGAAGATCGTGTGCAAGGATCCTTCGCGACAACTGGCGCAGCGGTTGGAGGGTTTCCGCAGCGTCATCGCGATGTCCGCGACGCTCGAGCCGATGCAGTTCTACCGGCAAATGCTCGGATTTGACACCGAACGGACCGACCAGGCAAATTTCCCCTCTCCCTTTCCCAAGGAGAATCGACGAATCGTCGTCGTGCCGACCGTTTCGACCACGTTTCGCGTTCGGGCCGCCCACTACGGGAAGATTGCCGATGTCATCGCGACAACCGCAGCCGCGCGTCTGGGCAACTACATGGCGCTGTTCCCTAGTTACGACTTCATGCGCGGGGTGGCGGGACGTTTGCCTGAGGGGCCGTGGGAGGTCATCGTACAAGAACCAAAGATGACCGAGCAGCAGCGGTTACTGCTCCTCGAAGCGCTGAAGGAGCCACAGCCTCCAAAGCTCATCCTCACCGTCCAAGGCGGATTGTTTGCCGAAGGTGTTGATTACCCGGGCGAAACCCTTTCTGGTGTGATCATTATCAGCCCGGCCTTGCCGCAAGTGAGCTTCGAGCGAGAATTGATGCGTCAGTACAATGAAGAACATTACGGGAAAGGTTTCGAATTTGCCTACCTGTATCCCGGCATGAACCGCGTCATCCAATCGGTCGGACGGCTCATACGCAGTGAAACCGATCGGGGCGTGGCTGTGCTTGTGTGCCAAAGATTTGCGCAGCCGCAGTATTCAGCGCTTTTCCCCCCGGATTGGTCTGAAAGCATGGCCGATGCTCGGGCGGGTTACAATTTGGCAACGGAATTGTCAGATTTTTGGGGAGACGTCCGCCAGACTCGGACACGGTAAATTCGCTTTACAACCCCGAATCGTTTATGTATGGTTCTTAGTGCCAGAAGTTTAAGGGGGAAGTTTGCCGAGGAGCATGATTCAACCAAAAGAACTGCCGTACCTACAGCTGACTGATCGTCTCGAAGGCGCCATTGCCGGAGCTCAAGACTGGCTTTTGGGGCAACAGGCCGCAGACGGCCATTGGTGTGCCGAATTGGAGGGCGACACCATACTTGAGTCTGAGTACCTGATTTACCTCCATTTCATTGACCGGCTCGACCCTGTTATTATCCGCAAGGCGGCCAACTACATCCGCTCCAAAGTTCTTCACGAAGGCGGTTGGTCCGTCTATCCCGATGGCCCCATGGAGTTGAGCGGCTCCGTAAAGGCCTATCTCGCACTGAAGATGGCCGGCGACCCGATCGACGCACCCCACATGGTGAAAGCCCGCGCAGCCATTCGTGCCGCAGGCGGACTAACGCGCTGCAATACCTTCACCAAGATTTCCCTGGCCATGGTCGGACTGTACCCGTGGGACGGTTGTCCGGCGATCCCGCCCGAACTGATTCTTCTCCCGAAGTGGTTCAGTTTCAGCATCTACAACATGTCCTCATGGTCGCGCGCAATGCTGGTGCCGCTGTCGATCATCCGCTCACGCCAGCCGGTGAAAGCTCTTCCGCGCGAGTGGCAGATCGATGAGTTGTGGGTCGGTGGCCGTGAACACGCCGACATCCGTCTGCAGCGGGACCAACGCGCGCTTACGTGGCACAATTTCTTCCTCGTCGTTGATCACCTTCTGAAATTCGTTCACCGCCATCACCCGGCCCCACTGGCGCGCCGGTACGCGATGCGCAAGGCCGAACGCTGGGTGATTGAGCATGGTCGAACCCGCGGCGGGCTCGGCGCGATTTTCCCCGCCATGGCCAACTACATCATGTCGCTCCATGTCCTCGGCTACAGCAACGAGAGCTACCTCGTGGCGCATGGGATTCGTGAGATGGAGAAGCTCGAGATCGAGGAAGGCGACACGTTGCGGCTGCAGCCATGTTTCTCTCCGGTGTGGGACACCGCCATCAGTATTAACGCCCTCCACGAATCCGGCCTGCCTTCCGATCATCCCGCCTTGCAGGCGGCGACGCGCTGGTTGCTGGACAAGGAAGTGCGCCGCCCCGGTGACTGGCGAGTGAAACACTCCGAGAGCCATCGGTACACCGAACCGAACAAACCTGTTGGCGCTTGGTTCTTCGAGTACGACAACGAATTCTATCCCGATGTCGACGACACGGTGATGGTACTGATGGCCCTGAATCGAGTCAGCACCGAGTTTGACCGCGAAAAGTCAGCTGCGATCCGTCGCGGCATCCGCTGGGCGCTCGGCATGCAAGGCAAGGATGGCGGCTGGGCAAGTTTCGACAAGGACAATGACAAGTGGTTGTTCACGCAGGTGCCGTTTGCCGACCATAACGCGATGATCGATCCGAGCACCTCGGACATTACCGCCCGCGTGTTGGAGTCTCTGGGCCATTTCGGTTTTACGATGGAAGATGTGTGCGTCCAGAAGGCGATCCGCTTCCTCAAACGGGATCAAAGCGCGGACGGCTCCTGGTTCGGTCGTTGGGGCACGAATTACATTTATGGAACGTGGCAGGTGTTGCGCGGCCTGCAAGTGATCGGCGAAGACATGCGTCTGCCGTATATTCGCCGCGCCGTGGCGTGGTTGAAGTCGTCGCAAAATGCCGACGGCGGTTGGGGCGAATCGTTGCGCAGCTACGACGATCCCCAGTTCAAAGGCATCGGCAGGAGCACCGCCTCGCAGACGGCGTGGGCCATCATGGGATTGATTTCCGCCGGTGAAGTGAACTCGCCCGAAGTCGCGCGCGGGATCAGATATTTGTCCAATCAGCAGGAATTGGATGGCACTTGGGACGAAGAGTTGTTCACGGGTACCGGCTTCCCACGCGTGTTCTATCTGCGATACCACTACTATCGTCACTATTTCCCGGTGATGGCGCTCGGGATGTATGCGCGTCACGTGTTACAGGGTTTTTCGCCCGTGCCGCGCGAGCAGGAGAAATCACGCGTGATCCAGTTGTTCTTCAAGCAACCCCGCATTCTGCGAAAGGTGGCACGCCTTCGCGCTCTGGCACATCTGACAGAGGTTTGAAATTCGAAAACAGGAGAAGCATAGATGAGGTTTCCTTTCACGCTATCGGCAAAGATCGCCCAGCATATCATCACCAACAAGCTCAAGAAAACCGGGAGGTTCGCCCTCGTGCTCCAGTTGGAGCCGCTGCACACCTGCAACCTCACCTGCACGGGCTGCGGCCGGATCCGCGAGTACTCGACCAATCTCAAGGATATGATGAGCCTCGAGGACTGCCTGGGTGCCGCCACGGAATGCCATGCGCCGATGGTTTCCATCTGCGGCGGCGAACCGCTCATCTACCCCAAGATCGAGGAACTGGTCGACGGCCTGCTGGATCAGGGACGGATCGTCTACGTTTGCACGAACGGCATGTTCATGCGCAAGAAAATGCGCGAGCACCTCGCGCGCAACTACAGCGCTGCCGTCGAACCGAAACTGGCCGCGCTGATCGCACAGAAACTCATCACCGAGAAGGAAGTCACCGAGATCCGCAAGGGCAAGAACGACGGCCGACCGGGCATCAAGCCCTCGAAATGGATGTATTGGAACGTCCACGTGGACGGCCTCGAATACATCCACGACCTCATCGTCGAGCGCGAAGGCGTTTTCAGGGAATGCATCGAAGCCATCAAGATGGCCAAGATTCTCGGCTATCAGGTCGCCACCAATGCCACGATCTACAAAGAAACTGACATGGACGAGATCGAGAAGATGTTCGACTTTCTCTCGAATCTCGGTGTGGACGGCCACACGATCACGCCCGGCTACGAATACGATGCCGCCAAGAAGGACATGATCAAGCGTCTGAACAAACAGCCCGAAGATTTCTTCCTCACCCGCAAGATCACGCGCGAGAAGTTTAAGAATGTCGTCGAATGGGGCCAAAAGTACACGTTTTTCGGCTCACCGATTTATCTCGAGTTCCTCGCCGGCAAACGCGACTTGCATTGCACTGCGTGGGCGATTCCGACCCGCAACGTCCGGGGTTGGAAGGCCCCCTGCTATCTCATGACCGACGGCCACTACGAGCGTTATCAAGAGATGCTCGAAAAGGTTGATTGGGACAAGTACGGCGTCTTCGACGGCGTCGCCCGCGACCCACGCTGCGAGAATTGCATGACGCACTGTGGTTACGAGCCGACGCCCTCGCTCGGCATCGACACGCAGCGTGGCGACACATGGAAACTCATCCGTTACAACTTCGGGGCGAAACCGCAGCCTGTCGCCGATGCTTCGCACGTGGATGCCTATAACGGCGTCACCGCTGGCCGGGGCCATCTCACGGGCAAGCGTGATTCTGTCCAGGCGAACATCCAACAAACGCTCGCGGAACGAGAAGTCGCCGCTGCCGTTGCTGCCACCACCCATGGCAATGACAATAGCGGGTGCTGTAGTTAACACGACTGTAGCAGCGCTCATGTGAAGCACGGAGAGCCATGATCGCCATCCTCGTTGCCGTGCGTCAGGAACTGCGCCCGATCCTGCGTCGGGCCGACGCAAATCACGTCGTCCGCCAGGAACATCTCGATTTCCATGAGGGCACGCTGGGCGGCCAACCCGTCGCGCTGCTTGCGCTGGGCATTGGCAAGGAATGCGCCCGGATCGCCGCCGAGATGACGATTCGGTGCTACCGCCCTGATCTTATTATCAGCGCAGGTTTTGGAGGTGGACTCCAGCCGGATGTCGAAGATGGAAACATCGTCGTCGGCACCGAGATTCTCGAACTGCGCCGAGATCAGGGCGACCAAATCACGTGGGACACGACCCACAAACCCGTTCATCCTTCCCGTATCCACGGGGATGACGGGGGGGAACTGCGTGTCCACTACGGGAAAATCATAACGACGGATGAGATGGTGCTGCGGGCTGAGAACAAGGCGCGCATCGGCAAGGCCACCGGCGCCCTGGCCGTGGACATGGAAACGAGCGCGGTGGCCGCCGTCTGCGGGGCCCGAAAGACCGATTTTCTCGCTGTTCGCTGTATCACGGACAATGTCCACGAGAACCTTCCCGACGAGTTCAATGATTACTTCGTGCTCGGCCAGTTACGCCCGGATCGTGTGTTTTCCAGTTGCGCGCGTGACCCCCGCGTGCTGGCCGACCTGGCGCGACTTGGCTATCGCGCCAAGCACTCCGGCCAAAAACTGGCCCGCTTCCTCGAAACGGCCGTCGCGCAGCTACACTTTCCAACCCTTGCGGCGCGCCATCTCTAGCAGCGATGGCAGGAGGGCCAGCGCGGCAACGAGGCAGGCAATAACACCGATCGTCATCACGAGACCAAGACTGCGGATGCCGCGGTGTGCGCCGATGAGCAGACTGGCGAAGGCGATGGTCGTCGTCAGCGCCGAAAGAATGACGGCGCGCCCCGTGCTCTTGCTGTAGAAGGTCGCCTCGTGGCTCTCCCGATAGCGTTGCACCACGTAAATCCCGTACGCGACACCGATGCCAACGATCAGCGGCAGCACCATGATATTGGCCGGGTTGAAATCGAGTCGCAGGATCACCATCGCCCCAAACATCCACGCCGTCCCCGTCAACAGTGGCAGAATCGTCAACAGCGTGGCGTACCCGCCGCGAAAGTCGATGAAGATCAGGATGACAATGACCAGCAGCGCCCACAATGCCGCCCGGCAGTATCCGGTCTTCAGGATCTCCACGAACTCGTAAAGTCCCAGCGGCGTGCCCGTCACTTTCGGCGCGACGGACTGCACTTCCCGCACAAACCTCACCAGCGGTTCCCGTTCCCAGATGTTCTCCTTCGGAAACACCCGGATCAGAAACTTGCCGGTCTTGCCGACGAGCATCTCCCGCACCTCCTGCGGAACATCATCGACACCCATGGCTCTGTTCACGACTTGGTCGGCCATGAGCTGCAGTTGTGCCTGCAAATCCCCGTAGAACCGTTTTTCGTACTTCGCTAGGCGTTGCTGCAGATCGGTCGGTTCCAGGGCCTGCAACTTCGCGCGTGCCTGCGTCGTCGTTTCCACGAGGGGCCGCAACGCCGCCTCGCTTGCCGAATCCTTGTGCTCCGCCGCCGTGCGCAGAAGTTGGTTGGCGCGCAATCGCAACGATGCCAGGGAACGCAATACCAGTTCGGCGTCAGCCGGGTCCGACGGGGGTATTTCAAATTGAACCGAGCCGAGTTCCCGCTGGATGGCGTGAATGATCCCCACCTTCTGGTCCTGCTGGTCGGGGATCAATTCCGCGATACTGTGGACTGCCGCCACGCTGGGAAGTTTGGCCAGGGCTTCGTGCATCGTGCGCGTTTGCTTCAAGTCGTCGCACACGATCGCGGCGAACAAAGTCGATTCCACGTCGGCCTTCAGCAATCGCAGTTCAGTTTCAACCGACGGCAGGCCTTTGGACTGCAGATTCAATACATTGTAGTCAAATCGTGCCCTCCACCCCACCAACAGCGCGCCCACCGTCATGATGCCAAACACTGTCAACATGAAGTAAGGCCGTCGCAGCAGGAGTTGCTCGACACGCGTCGCGACGGTTTGCGCGCGAATGTGCGTGGTCTCTCCCCTGCGATGAGCGAGTAAAAGCAACGCCGGCAGCACCGTCATCGTCCCCGCGGTCGCAATCAGCATTCCGCCGCCCGCAATCACACCCAGTTCCGTTACTCCGCGAAATCCGGCCAGCCCCATCGCAAAAAACGCCGCCGCATTGGTAATACCCGCCGTGAGAATGCTCGGCCCGGTGTGTTGGATCACCAACCGCACCGCATCCGCGCGCGGCGCCCCCTTGCTCAATTCCTCTTCATATCGCGCGATGAATTGAATACCCAAATCGACGCCCAGCCCGAGGATCATCACCGCAAACGTGATGGTGATCATGTTCAAATGGCCAACCGTCACTGTCGTGTAGCCCATGCAGATGGCCAGCACCACCATCATGCACCCCACTACCAGCAACGGGCGCAGCACCTCGTGAAAACTTGCGGTAAACAGAATGCAGATGAGAATGAAGGTGAGCACGGTTGCCTTCGTCGCATCACTTTGCGACTGGCGCATCTCGTCGTAGTCGAGGACCGGCTCGCCCGTGATGTTGAGTTTCACCTCGGGGAACTTCGCCTGCACCTCCGCCATGATGCGCCGCAGCTTCGGGATCGTCGCCTCATGCAGCGCCTCCGCGCTTCCGTTCCTGACCCGGGGATGAACCAACAACAGGAACATCTGCCCCTTCCGAAAGGTCTGATACCCCTGCCAGCGCATTTGTTCCTCGGCTTCGCCCACCATCTCCTCGCTGAAGAATGCGCTCGCCCATGGCGACAGCAATCCGCCTTCCTCTTCCTGCCCGTTGAACCGGCCCATTTGCCCGACGATGGCGCTCACCGTTGGCAGGAACGACTCCATTTGCCGCCGTTGCGCTTCGGGGGCGCCATCCATCTGCATCAGCATCCGATTCATCGAATCGAAAAACGTGTCGAGCTTCGGACGGTGCTGGAGAATCGCGAGGAGTTGCTTGAAGTCCTTGATCGAATCACGAATCTGCTTCAGGTCGTCGATCGACAGGTAGTACAGGAACCATTTCTTGAGCGCATCGAAGTCGACGCGGTAATAAAGATCGTCCTGCGTGAACAATTGGGCGCCCCGTGCGTCGCCCGGGGCGGGATTGTTTGTGGGTGACAGCAGTGTCGTGACGAGCGTGTCGATGACCGCCCGGTTGCGCATGGGCTGGTCGCTCTCAACGACGATGATGTAATCCTCTTCCCCCCTGAACTCATGGGCGTATTCGCTGTAGAGCCGCCAGTATTCGCTGTCGCGACCGATCAGATCGTTCCGGCTGGTCTTGAACTCGAGGTGACGCGCTGCGTGGAAAGACACAACTCCCGCGAGCAGGATACTCGCGACCACCACGATCAAGGGCCAACGGCAAACACAGTCGGCCAATCTGTTAAGAAACCGCTGTCGCATCGGAAGTCACGGGCGCGGTTGCATGGTGATAGCGAAATGATGGCTTGGCTGGTCAGCGCTCTGCGCCGACGGGCTCCCGCTCCGCCTTCTTACCGCCTTTGTTTGCGAGCGCCGCCTTCATCAGGTTCGCGCCCAGGTCCCACATCGGCCCGGGCAGCTTGTAGCAATCACTGAGCACGTCGTCGAGCGCGTGGACGAAACACTCAATGTCCTCGTCCGTGATGACAAACGGCGGCAGGATGCGGATGATGTCGCCGTGGTTGCCGCTGACTTGCGTCAATACGTGATGCTTCTCCAGAAGCGGCATCACCACCATTTGCGCGAACAATCCATCGTGCGCGGCGTGGATCATCTTCCACGCCACCTTCATCTTGAGGCTCTTCGGCTCGTGGAATTCGATGCCGATCATGCAGCCCTTGCCGCGGGCCTCCATGAGAACTTCGTGCTTGGCTTTCAACGCGTTGATCGCGTCGAGGAGTTTTTGCCCCTGCGTCGCGCTGCGCTCCACCAGGTTCTCTTCGTCCAGGATATGCAACGTGGCCAGGCCGACTGCCATGCCAAGATTGTTGCGGCCAAAACTCGACGAGTGCACCCAGCAACGATCCATGCGATTGAACACCTTCTGATAGATCGCGCGCCGCGTGATCATCGCGCCGACCGGCACATACCCGCCGCTGAGCGCCTTGCTGGTCGAGATAATGTCGGGCTCCAGATTCCAATGCTGAAACGAAAACAGCTTGCCCGTGCGGCCATAGCCGGTCTGCACTTCGTCACAGAAAAACAACGTGCCGTACTTGCGGCACAGCGCCTGCGCCGCCGGCAGGTAATCATCCGCCGGGATCCGCACGCCCTTGCCCTGGACGCATTCGACCGCCAGCGCGGCGATGTCCTTTTTCGCGAGCGCCTTTTCCAGTGCTTCGAGATCGCCGTAGGGCACTTGCACGCCGGGTAACATCTCGCCGAAATTTTCCCGGAATTCTTCGTTGCCCATGATCGCCAGCGAGCCCAGCGTCAGCCCGTGCCAACCGTGGTCGAGATAGGCAAACTTGCTGCGGCCCGTCGCCGCCCGCGCGAACTTCAGCGATGCCTCGACCGCTTCCGTGCCGGAGTTGCAGAAGAAAACGGCGTCGAGGTGCGGGGGGCAACGTTTGACGAGCGCTTCGGCCAACAAACCCGCCATGAACGCGCAGTCCATCTGCACCATGTTGGGTAAATCCAAGTCGAGCACGTCGCGGATGGCCTGCGCGACCTGCGGGTGGTTGCGGCCAATCGAGTACACGCCGAACCCGCTCAACATGTCGAGGTAGCGGTTGCCGTCCTTGTCCCACAGATACTGGCCTTTGGCTTTCGTGTACACCCTGTCGAAGCCGATGGTGCGAAACACCTTCACCAGAATCGGGTTGATATACTTCTCGTGCAACTCGTAGTTCTCCCCGAGCCGTTGCGAGACGATTTGTTTGATATTCAGGTCCGACATAACACCGACCACATTATAGCGCGCCAAACTGCCGGGCAAGCCCAGAACCGTCACCCTCCAAACGCGGGATTCGACCTGATTTCGACCCAAGATTCGGGTCCGTTTGTGCGTAAAATCATGCTTTTTGCGCTCCTTTTAGCCATTTATATCCTGTTTTTTTGTGCTTTTTTGCAAAACGAACCCAACTCGCATTTTTTCACAACCACTTCATTACAAAATACTTCCACGTTTTTCAGTTGGGTTCGTTTGGTAAAAACACCCTTTTTTTGGAAAGACCCGTGCCAACCGACGCCAAACCTGTAGTAGCGGCCTGCTCGCGTGCCGTTTACGGAGCTGTCCCCAGCCGATTCCGCCCGCCGGTGAGCCGAGTGCACCACCAGCTGCACGAGACGCCGCCGCGTCGTTTCGGCGGCAACCCACGGCCTGCCCCAATTCCGAGGTCGGGGCCTCTGCGAGGCGTGTTCGCCCCCGGTTTCAGTCCATTTCGCCCCCTCTTACATCTCAAGCCGAGTCCGACGGAGCCGAAAGCGGCACTAGCCGCTGAGACGCGACCATGTCGTGCCTAGGTCGCAAACGCCGCCTCGCCGTTCCCTTGGCGGCAATATCCAATCTGCAATTCCCCCTTGCCTCCGTACGCCGCTCTTCTTATGTCAAACAACTGTCGCCATTATACCCGCTTCACATTGTCGCGTCCAGCAAAAACTATCGATTCCCGATAGCTGGAATTTCCGAATTGTAGGGCAAGTTTACCACGTTTCACGTGGCGCTCCGGCCTGCCCGCGATTCAGAAATCGGGGCTGCCGCCGTTTCCGCGTTGTAGGCCGCGTGCCCCCACGCGGCGTCCGCTCCCGGCCGGTGTAGCGTGCGCTGTCTCAGCGCATCCCCGTGGCGCTCCCCTCCACCGGAGGGGACTCAGGGGTGGGTCGGCGTCCTGTGTAGCGTCGGCTCTCCCTGCCCCGATTCCGAGATCGGGGCGAGCCGATTCCGTAATCTGGAATTGTAGGGCGCGAATGCCCAACGGGTCTCGCGCCGATGAATCGCCGCCCCGAGCCCGCTTGCCGCCGTCCTTCCCCACGATCACGCCGGTCTTGCCTTCAGTACCTCTCTCTCGCTAGGCTGACGGACATGACCCGACTGTGGCTACTCCGCCGTGGCGGCCTGAAGTCCCCTAGCCGCTCAATAATCGCCAGCCTCACGGCGCTCGCGGTGGGCATCGCATTGTGCTGCGCCGGGTGCCGCGAGAAGACCGCGCCCAAGCCCGTTGACTCCCAACCCTTCGAGGCGGCCATTGTCGATTACCTGCACAACAACAGCTACGGAATGAAGATCGCCTCCGTCCAGAGCATCGACCAGAACGGCAACACGGCCACGGCGGTCTGCAAGATGCAGGAGGCCGAAGGAACCTACGGCCTGAACGTCACCTGGCAGTTTGCCCTCCATCGGATCGACGGGCAGTGGCACGTCGACAGTTACACCGCGAAATAGTCGCTTTCAGTTCCGCGCGACAACTCTAGCATCGCGCACCGCCACTGTACCCGCACGCTTTAGTATGCTTGTCTCATCCCACATGGCGGCCTTGTCGAAGGGCCTCTCTGCCGCTAGACTGCACAGCCGTGAACCGCCCGCGTCGCCCAAGACAAAACACTGGCCTCGGTCGTGGCGCGTACCTCAGCCTAATTGAATAATGAATAGACCTGACTCTGTGTCGTTCTGCAACGGGTTTAACTCTGGCCGCTGTGCAACATCAAACCTCGTTTAAGACAGAATGCCGCGAATCCCGCCAACGCTCTTGATTGCTTCGTAGTGAATTTGATGTTGTGCACGTAGGTACCTGCCAGATGAAGCGCCTTTGGACCGGTGACCTTAAATCGGCCGAAATCGATCGACCCCGTCTGCTTTCGATACATGAGGACGCAGACATCGTCGCCCCTTGCCATTTTGCCCGACACAGGCCCGAGCATGTCGGGGTGCCTAATGCAAAGATATCCGTGCTTCACTTTGTTGTACGCGTCTCGGACATTCTCAGAGATGTACATCTTGCAGGTGTCCATGACGACTCTCTTCAGTTCGGCGCTCGAGTATTCCTCCTCAATTCCGCGCTTCAAGTGAGACTTAACATCATCATGTGCCAAAAGGTCGTCCTTATACGGAAAACATAAGAGTCGCAACACATCGTCTGATTCTGCAAGTTGCTGCATGAACTGCGGGACTTCACCCTGCCTGTAGGTAAGAAGCGATTTCAACACCCCAGGCTTCTCCCATCGGGAATAGGCACGAAGCAGGGCTCCGGCCGTCTCCAAACACGCGACCATTTCGGCGTGTAGGTGAATCTGTAGGTGGCCGACTGTAGTGAAGTCCTTCTTCCGATGGGCCTCGACCAGGGCGGCATAAAGACACTCCGCGATTCGGAGTGGACCGAATGATGAAAACGCTACGTACTCTCGAAGAAATGCGGCGTCTACCGCCTGTTGGGGTGGCAGAGTCACGTCTCACCTGTCATGAGTTGTCGTGCGCGTTGCGATGGCCGTGCGGTCCCTTACCCCAACACTCCAATACTCCATCACTCCAGCCCTCTCCCCTCGCCCCCCCCCGTCACGACTCCCGCTGCGGAGGTTCCCGCCGCGTAAACGTGTGGGTGGCGTGACCGTAAAAGACTTCGGCGCATTCCATGATCGTCTCTGACAGCGTCGGGTGCGGATGAATCGACGACGCCAGATCGTAGGCGGTCGCGCCCATCTCGATGGCGAACACCAACTCGCTGATCAGTTCGCCCGCGCCCTGGCCGGTAATGCCCGCTCCCAACACCCGTTCGGTCTCGGGATCGATAATCAATTTGGTCAGGCCTTCGGGACGGTCGTAGGTCAACGCGCGGCCCGATGCACTCCACGGGAACCGCGCAACCTTTACCGCAATCCCCTTCTCTTTCGCTTCCGTTTCGGTCAGACCGCACCACGCGATTTCGGGATCGGTGAACACCACTGCTGGAATGATGTACTTGTCCAACGATTCGTATTCACCCGTGATGGCATCCACCGCCACCTTTCCCTCGCGCGTCGCCTTGTGGGCCAGTAACACGCCACCGGTCACATCACCGATCGCGTAGAGAGCGGGATCGTTCGTCTGCTGCTTCTCATTGACCTTGATGAACCCGCGTTCGTCCTTGGTGATCTTCGTGTTTTCGAGACCGAGGTCCGCATGGTTTGGCACGCGTCCGACCGATACGAGCACCCGGTCGTAAAGTTCCTCGATCTTCTTCCCATCCGCTTCCATGACCACTTTGATCTGCTTGCCCCCCGTCGCCATCGAGACCACTTTCGTCTTCACGCGGACTTCCTGGAACGCCTTCTCCGCGTAACGCTGCACCGGCCGAATGAGATCGGCATCCGCCCCGGTCAAAATCGATCCGAGCGCTTCGACGACCACCACTTTGCTGCCGAGCGTCGCGTACACCGTTCCCAACTCCATGCCGATGTAGCCGCCGCCCACGATCAACAGCGTTCCGGGCACGTCGGGGACATCCAGCGCCTGCCGCGACGTCATGATCCGCGGGTTGCCGAGGTCAAACGCCTTCGGCATCGCTGACTTCGAGCCGACCGCGATGATGGCGGAGTCATACGTGACGAATTTCTGGCCTTCCGCCGTCTCGACCCGCAGCGTCTTGGAATCTTCGAAGTAGCCACGTCCCTGCAGTACCTCGACCCCGCGCTGCTTGGCGAGAGCCGCGACGCCACCGCCCAGCTTGTCGAGAATCGAATTCTTCCACGCCCGCAACTTGTCCAGATCGAGCTTTGGTTCGCCGAAGAGAATGCCGCGATGCCCGGAGTCGCGCGCTTCGGTGATGAGTTTGGTCGCGTGCAGCAGCGCCTTCGAGGGGATGCACCCACAGTTGAGACAGACGCCGCCCAACCGCTTGTCCATCTCGACGAGCATCACTTTCTTGCCCTTGTCCGCCGCGTAAAACGCCGCCGCGTAACCACCCGGGCCCGCGCCCAACACGACCACTTCAGTCTTGATCGGTTCCATGACCTTTTACACCTTCACATCCGCTTCCTTGAATTGCTCGAGCGCGTGCACGATCTCGACAATGAACCGCGCCGCCGTCGCGCCGTCAATCACCCGGTGATCGTACGATAAGCCGAGCGGTAACATCATCCGCTTCTCGATCTTCTCACCACGGACGACCGGTTTCAATGCCCCGCGCCCGACCCCCAGGACTGCGACCTCGGGCTTGTTGACAATCGGCGTGAAAAAGCCGCCGCCAATGCCGCCCTGATTCGAGATGGTGAACGTGCCGCCTTTCAACTCGTCTGCCGCCACCTTGCGTTGCCGCGTCTTTTCAGCCATGTCGGACAACTCCTTCGAAAGTTGCAGCAGGTTTTTCCTGTCAACGTCGCGTATCACCGGCACGATCAATCCCTGTTCCGTGTCCACCGCGATGCCCATGTGATAGTAGCTCTTGAAGACAATCTCTTCCGTCGCTTCGTCCAGGCTGCTGTTGAAGATCGGATACTTCTTCAGCGCCACGACGACCGCCCTCATCAGGAACGGTGTCAGCGTCAGGTGCCCGCCCTTCTTCTCATACTTCGCCACGTACTTCTTTCGCAGCGCCACGACACCCGTAACGTCCGCTTCATCGAATTGCGTCACGCGCGGGACGCTCACCCATGATTCGCGCATCCGCTGGGCGATGATCTTGCGCAGCGATGACACGGGCTTGCGCGACACCGGCCCCCATTTCTCGAAATCGATTCTTTCCACCGTCGGTTTCGGCGCAGGTGCCCCGGCCGACGGTGCGCCCCCCGGACCGAACGCCCGTTGCTGAAGCTGCCGAACGTAACCGCGCAGGTCTTCGAGTCCGATGCGCCCGCCGCTCTCGGTGCCCCGCACACGGCTCAAGTCGATGCCCAGTTCATGCGCCAGCTTGCGAACCGTGGGTGACGCCGCGACCGACTCGTTCTGAACAGGTTCACCCACGAAGTCAACGCTCGGAACCTCCGCCGTCGGACGATCTGATCGTCGGGCCGGCGCGGGCGCCGTTAGTGTTGTAGGCCGCGTGCCCTCACGCGGCGTGTCCGTCGCGCTAGTCGCCGCAACCGCACTGTCGTTCGTCAACGCCAGGATCGGTTGGCCGACGGAAATCTTGTCGCCTTCCTTGACATAGACCTTGGCGACCCGTCCCGCTGCGCTCGCCGGAATCGGAGCAACCGCCTTCTCATTTTCCAGTTCGACAATCGTCTGGCCCTCTTTGATCTGATCACCGGGCCTGACGAAGACGCTGACCACCGTCCCCGATTCAGCCCCTTCGCCCAGACGTGGTAATCTGATGTCCATGAGTTCGCTGACCTTTCAAACCGCCCAAAGTTCACACTCCTGATATGCCATCTTGTGGCCCTGCGCAAGAGTGTTTTGTTGTGGCCTGAATCGGGCAGGTCGTCCGGTGAATCATTGACTTCGCGCGTATTGGGCGTAACATGGAGTGAAGTTAGGTGAGGCGGGCAGGTTTGCTACTGCGTGGGGTTGTCTGGACACGGTGTCGAGAGAGTTCTTTCCGGCGACGCCCCCCAGGTGACCTCCAGAAGGTTGAAGGCAACCATGGTCACAAATTGCCAGCCCTCGCATGGGGGCAAGCCAGCCGTCAAAAGTCGTACGGTCTGTCCGGCCGCCAAGAGCAATCCCCCTTCAAGTCTGACTCGGCCACGTCCCCATCCTTTGGGCGCGGCGATGTTCTCCGACCGCGCGTGGCGAGAAATCACCCGCTCGCTCAAGCTATCCGCGCGCGAACTGCAAATCGTGCGCGGCGTTTTCGACGACCGCACCGACTGCGCCATCGCCGCCGACCTTGGCATCTCGCCGCACACCGTCCACACCTACATTGAGCGCCTTCACCACAAACTCGCCGTCGCCGACCGCGTGGAACTTGTCCTGCGTGTCATGAATGAATTCCTCCTTCTGGCGGTCGCGCCAGAAAGTACCCTGCTCTCCATCCGCGCGAACCGAGCCGCTGGTCGCTGTCCTCTTGCGGGTCGCTTCCCGGCCCCTAAGCCCTTCGGCATGAAAGAACCGATGAAACCGCTCGGCAGCACGCCAACCCACTGAGTCGGTCGAGAGCCCAAACCTACCCGAGCCAAGTTTCTTGGCAACCTGCTAGGTATTCCAAGAACGCTCACGGGCAGAATTGCCAAAAGTCGGGAAGACTTCCTGAATCCTCCTGTCCCTTGGGTCGGCGACGCTTGAACAGCCGACTGGCGCAAATGGGTCGCCGCGCGCATAAACCACGTCGCGAGAAGGCGGAAAACTGATTCCTTCCGTGCTGTGCTGCTGTTTCGCGCTCACGAAGCGATGGCCGCACGGGCAGGGGTCGCAATCGGTTGTCAGCCCTAGCGAGAGCTCGGCAACCAAAAGGAGTCCTAATGAAACGTGTTCGTATCGACCGGCTGTCCCTGACAGCCATCTTGGCAGCCATAGCGTGTGTGCTGCTAGCTGTTCCATGTGCCCGTGGGCAAGGTTTCACGTTACAAGTTACCGAAAGGACAAACGGCTGGGTCAGACCCTACTTGCCCAACTTGTTCAATGGTGCAGACCACCCCGGTTTCCTGCAGCAGGATCCCGGTCCGGGTGGTCTTCCAAACGCGCTGACGTTTACGACGCCGGCCGGACTTGTGCAAGGAGACCTTGTGCTTCAAGAGCCAGGCGGCGGATCTTCGGATCTGATTCGGTGGAACAACGCCAACGCCACGCTGGTGTTCTATTCGGATCTCTCCGACGGTGAGATTCAGGATCAAGCCGACATTGGGTTGCCTGGCGCATCGTATCCCAACGTAATCTATGCTACCGAGACTGGCGTGCTTGGATATCCCTATACAGAGGAGAAATTCAACGGGTATGTGTACATACCCTTGGTGGGCCAACCTGGGTACGATCCGAGTAACCCGGGTAATCAACCAACCTACACAATCATCAGCGTCCCCGAACCCGGCACCGTGGCGCTGGTCGGGTTGAGTTTGGTTGGATTGCTGGCTGTCATTCGGCGCAAGAAGTAGTCAAGTAAGCCTCGGAGCAAGAGAGCCGCTTGATCAGTCCGGTCAGGCGGCTCTCGTTTGGTGCAGGAACCGCCACCACCAACGCATCGTCACGGTATTCTGGAAGCTCCTGCGGAGGGAATGAACTGCTTCGGCCATCGCTCAGCGGGCACTACAAATCGCTGCTCAGTGACCGGCGAGCACACGGGGTTAGCCCAACCGCTTCTGGCTACCAGTCCCGAGTCAGATCGCTGCTCACATCACATGCGGGAACGCCTTCTCCGGGTCGACTTTCAAGTTTTTGATCGCCTGCGCGACAACCTTCATCTCAATCTCGCCTTTCTTGGCCAGCGCGTAGAGCGTGGCGATGACGGTGCTTTCGGCGTCGATTTCAAAAAAGCGGCGCAGGTTTTCGCGCGTGTCGCTGCGGCCAAAGCCATCCGTCCCCAACGTGTCCAATCCGCCGGGAACCCACGGCGCAATCTGGTCGGGCACGAGTTTGATATTGTCCGACACGGCTACAAACACGCCCTTCTCGCCTTCCAAAACCGTCTGCAAGTATGATTTCCGCGGCGGTTCGGTTGGATGAAGCATGTTCCAGCGGCTCACGCGCTGCTGGTCGGTCTTGAGCAGCTTGTAGCTCGTGGCGCTCCATACGTCGGCGGATACGTCGTAGCGTTCGGCCAGAATCTCCTGGGCGCGTAACGCTTGCCGGATGATCGTGCCGCTGCCGAAAATGTGCGCCTTGTGCTTCTTGCCATCCTCCCCTTTGCGGAATTTGTAGAGCCCCTTCAGGATGCCTTCCTCGACGCCTGCGGGCATGGGCGGCATCGGATAGTTTTCATTGTAGAGCGACAGATAATAAAAAATGTCCTCGCCCTCCTGATACATGCGGCGCATGCCGTCCTGAACAATCACCGCAATCTCGTACGCAAATGCCGGATCGTAGGTCATCAGCGTCGGAATGGTTGCCGCCAGCAACTGGCTGTGACCGTCCTGATGCTGGAGCCCTTCGCCGTTCAGCGACGTCCGGCCCGCCGTCGCGCCGAGCAGAAAACCCTTCGCCTTGATGTCGCCTGCCAGCCACATCAAATCGCCGATGCGTTGGAACCCAAACATCGAGTAGTAAATGTAGAAGGGAATCATGTTCACGGCATGATTCGCGTAGGCCGTGCCCGCCGCAATGAACGACGACATCGATCCCGCCTCGGTGATGCCTTCCTCCAAAATCTGTCCGTCCCTGGTCTCGTGGTAATACAGCAGCGCCTCGCGGTCAACGGGCTCGTAGACTTGCCCCTTCGGCGCGTAGATGCCAATCTCGCGGAATAGCCCGTCCATGCCGAACGTGCGGGCTTCGTCGGGGATGATCGGCACGATGTGCTTGCCGATATTGGCGTTCCGCAACAGCGCACTCAACAGCCGCACGAACGCCATCGTCGTGGAAGCTTCCGTCGCCCCGGAGCCCTTGAAAAACTCGACAAACTCGGCGCGGGCTGGGATCTCGATCTTCGGCGCGCGCACGTTGCGGGCCGGAAGGAATCCGCCCAACGCCTTGCGGCGTTCCAGCAGGTACTTCGTCTCGGCGCTGCCCGGTGGCGGTCGATAGAACGGCGTCTGGGCCACGTCCTCGTCGCTGATCGGAATCTCAAATCGCTCGCGGAACTCGCGCAGCTCTTTCTCGTTGAGCTTCTTCTGCTGGTGGCTGATGTTGCGGCCCTCGCCGGCCTCGCCGAGTCCGTAGCCCTTCACGGTCTTGGCCAGTATCACGGTCGGCGCGCCCCTGTGTTCCACCGCCGCTTGGAACGCGGCGTACACCTTCTGGGGGTCGTGACCGCCGCGCACCAACTTGCGGATCTGATCGTCGCTAAGGTGATTCACCAATTCGAGCAGTTCGGGATACTTGCCGAAAAAGTGTTTGCGCGTGTAACTGCCCGGCTCCACCGAATACTTCTGGTAGTCGCCATCGACCGCCTCCTCCATCCGCTTCACGAGTAACCCGGTCTTGTCCGCCTGCAGCAGCGGATCCCAATTCGAACCCCAGATGACCTTGATGACGTTCCACCCGGCCCCGCGAAACGCCGCTTCGAGTTCCTGGATGATCTTGCCGTTGCCGCGCACGGGACCGTCCAGACGCTGCAGGTTGCAATTGACGACCCAAATCAGGTTGTCCAGCCCTTCGCGCGACGCGAGCGTGAGCGCGCCGAGTGTCTCTGGTTCATCGCTTTCGCCGTCACCCACGAAACACCACACCTTGGGCTCCTCGCCCTGCACGAAGCCGCGCGAGCGCAGGTACCGATTGAAGCGCGCCTGGTAAATCGACATGATCGGGCCAAGGCCCATCGACACCGTCGGGAACTGCCAGAAGTCCGGCATCAAGTACGGATGCGGGTACGAGGAAAGCCCGCCGCCTTCTGCTAGTTCCTGGCGGAAATGCTGCAGGTGGGCTTCGTCAAACCGCCGTTCGAGAAAGGCCCGGGCGTAATTGCCCGGCGAGGCGTGCCCTTGAAAGTAAACCAAATCTGCTGGACGGTCGCCGTCGCCCCCGTGGAAGAAATGGTTGAAGCCGACTTCGTACAGGGTGGCGCACGAGGCGTAGGTGGAGATGTGGCCGCCGAGACCCGGGTATGCGTGATGGGCGTTCACCACCATCGCCATCGCGTTCCAGCGGATCAGGCTCTTGATGCGGCGTTCGAGTTCGCGATTGCCCGGGTATTGCGGCTCTTCCTCGGGAGGAATGGTGTTGACGTACGGCGTGCTGATGGTCGACGGCAGTTTGATTCCCGCTTCGCGCAAACGCTTGGACAGTTTGCTCAACACGAGGGGTGCCTGCTCCGTCCCCTGGTTCTTCAACACGTATTCGAGAATGAATTCCAACGAATCCAGCCAGCGCTGGTCTTCGCCGCCATTCCGGTCATCAGTCGGCACCCGGGGCTTATCCAGCCGACCCCCCGCAGGCACAGTTTGTTGTTGTTCTTTTGGTTCCGCTTTCACAATGTTGCCCGAGCCACTATTTGGATAATAATCCTTTTCCGACTAAATCCAAGCGCCATGAAATACCTGGACCGAACCCTGCAAACTCCGCAAGAGAATCTCGCGTGCGACGAGGCGCTCCTCGACTGGTGCGAAGAGGGATTCCCCGATGAAATCCTTCGCTTCTGGGAGCCTCGCCAACACTTCGCCGTACTCGGCTATTCTAACAAGACCCGCTCCGAAGTGAATCTCGATTCCTGCAAGCGCCTCGGCGTCCCGGTGTTGCGCCGCTGCAGTGGCGGCGGGACAGTCTTGCAGGGGCCGGGCTGCCTCAACTACGCGTTGCTCCTGAAAATCCAGGGCGATTCGCCCCTCACGAACATCACCAAAGCCAACGCGTTCATTATGAACCGCAACCGCAATGCCCTGAACCCGTTGCTCGGTGGCAAGGTCCTCATCCAAGGTCACACCGACTTGACGCTCCAAGGAACCAAGTTCTCGGGCAACTCGCAGCGCCGCCGTCGCCTGTTCCTGCTCTTCCACGGCTCGTTCCTCCTCGATTTCGACCTCGCCCTCATCGAACAAACTTTACACATGCCTTCCAAGCAACCGCCGTACCGCCGCGACCGCGCCCACCAGGATTTCCTCACAAACCTGCATCTGCCCGCGACCGCCGTCAAAAACGCAATGAAACAAATCTGGAACGCCACCACCGCCCTCGATGAGCTTCCCGAAAAGCGAATTAAACAGCTCTTACGCGATAAATACGCAACTGACGGTTGGAATTTCAAATTCTGACCCCCGCCAGTTGCGCAATACCGCCCCGCGCGCTACACTCTCTCCATGAAAATCCCCGGTCTTCGCAGTCCCCACGACACGGTCGGCAGCATCGTCCACTTCGGTCGCATGCTCGACAAAATCCGTCTCCACGCACAAGGCAAACTGCCCGCCGATTACCACAAAAATCTCGGCACGGGCTTTGACGGTCGCTGTTGCAGCCTCCTCGGCGTGAAATACGAGGACCTCGTCGCCCGCGTGAAACTCGGCGGCGAAGACATCGACATCCTCGAATGGTGTTTCGCCAACGGCCGCAAACCGTCCGACGAGGAAATCGACATCTGGAACCACTACCTGCGCAAGCGCGGCTGGCGCGATGACGCGAGCAAACGTCTCGCCGACCGCAAAAAGGAATACGGCATCTCCCACCGTGACGACGTCCAGACCTTCTTCGACCTCCTCGACATCGACGAAGGCCGCGACCCCCGCACGCAGTTCTGAGCAGCGCCCCGCCCGCTCGGCTCCCGTCGTTGGCCCGCCCGCGATTCCTAATCGGGGTAGGGACGCCTCTCCGAGGCGTCCGCTCCGTTCTGCAAATTGACGCCCCATCCGTCCGCTCTGTCGGCGTGCCCGTTGTGGGAGCGCTTGCCACGTCTTACGTGGCCCTTCCGGGCGCGACCGGTCCGCCTCCCTGCTTGCCGCCGTTTCCCACCCGCATTGGAGGGCCACGTTTACCCCGATTCCGAGATCGGGGTTCCATCGTGGCCGCATAAATGCAATCGAGTCGCTGTAGCCGCGCTCGCCGAGCGCGGGCCGTCGCCGTTTCCGTGACCGTTCACCGCCTCATCCATCCTGGGCGCCATCCGTCCGTGAAAGTCGGTGCAAGTCCGTGTGCGTCCGTGCCCGATCCTGCCGAACTTGCCGCCACTCCCCCCAAGCGCGCCATCGGCTTTCACGTGCGCGAGCGGCGCGCTAGTCACAGAATTCGCTGACCGCCGTCTCGCCTGCCACCGCCGTCCCTCTGAAATCTCAAGCCGAGTCGGACGAGACGCCGTCGCGGCAATTTTCAATCTCCGATTCCTCGCCCGCCCCCTCCGCCCTATCGGTCCTATGCGTCTTATGCGTCCTATTCCAGCCGCGACCACCCCATCGCTTGTCGCCGTGCCACACGCGGAAGCCCGGTCTTTAAGATTCCAATTTGGAAGCTTGAAGCGCGGCCGGAACATCAAGTATCTCCCGCACGCCTTCACCCAGGAAGGCGTCGCCATGCTCTCCAGTGTCTTGCGCAGCCAGCGCGCCTCGTAATTGCTTGTGATTAACGGAGAAGCCGAGCGCAGCACTAGCGGAGCGAGACGCCACGGCGTTGTTTCCGTGGCAATCAGGGAGATCATCGAAGCCATTCGACAATTGCTCGCCGCACCAACCCCACCCCCCCCAAGCGCGCCATCGGTTTTCACATCCGCGAACGCCGCGCCAAGTACACAACCCGCTAACCGCCTGCTGTCCGCCGGTGCAGCGTGCGGCCTTGCTCGCGTGGTTTACCACGTTTCACGTGGCGTTCACGGAGCCGTCTCAGCCCATCCGGTCTTCCGGCTTGACTCCACGCTGAGTTGGTGATTATTTTCACAAGCGGCGGCTGAGACGCAGCCACGATGCCCCGCCTCTTCACGTCTTGGGTTCAAGTGAAAGAGAAGCACTGGACTTAAATCGGACATCGGCCGTACTCGCCGGATCTGGCATCCAATGCCGAAGGAAGTCCTGTTGCCGCTCCCTTTTCACTCCCTCCACGCAGTCGATGGGGAGGTTCTTCAGTAGTCCCGGGCGATCCAAACGAAAGGACGCCGGTATTATGAGTGCTCGTTTGACTGAATGGCCCGCGATGGTCGCGGGGCGTATGTCATATGGGAAATGTCGGAAGGAATGATTAGAATGAAGACAAACCAACGCTTGGTTTTTATGTTCGTGATGCTGCTGATGTCCGGCTGCCAGTCCGTGCCGGAGGCCTCTTCTGATCTAAAGCAGCAGGCATTAAACTTTACTCCCCCATCTGGCATGGCCGGGCTTTATGTAATCCGCCCCTATCACTTCGCAGGTTCAGCCGTCAACTGGCTCGTCCGTCTTGATTATCAAGATTTCGGCTTGCTGGAGACAAGTTCCTATCTCTATAGTCCAATTCTACCTGGAAAGCATTTTCTACGAATGGGTCAAGAAGGTAGTAAAGTCGAGACTTTCGTAGCAGAGGCAGGTGTAACTTACTATTATAGGATGAAGCCTTCTTTTCATCCAATTGCCAGGATTTCTGAAGCGGAAGGTCAGAAATATGTTCGGGAGTTTAAGATCAGTGGTGCAACTAGTTATAAAGTGCCGTTTAATCCATAAACTGGGATTCCGCCATGCCGAATAACCAAAACAAATCTATGAGAACCATAAAGGCCATTCTATCGTCAATTATATTACTCGGCCTCTGCCTTTGTCTGTGGGGTTGTGCGTGGAGCCATTACACACAGGGCAGTGTCTTTGGTGCCTCCGACATCAATCAGATCGTGAAAGGAAAGACGACCACGACTGACCTGATGAATATTTTTGGCACGCCTTATTCCAAAACTCCGGAAGCCGACGGCGGGGAGCAATGGTATTATTTCTGTTCCCACAACTACCATTCAGTCGGCGGGGTTCCGGCTCTTATCGTGGAGAATACAAAAAAACAAAACAGTGACCTCGTCATCTTGATCAATAAAGACAAGGTGGTTGTGGATTACACGTTAAGCGAAGGGCCGACTGTTACACATTCGACCGAGACGATGGTGATTCAGGGAATTATACCCGTCGAACTCGGCTCGCAGACCACTACAAATTCAAAGGCTGAAGAGGGCAGTCCCAAGCAGTGAAACAAATCTAAGGGGTCTAAGGGATCAACGCTTTACAATTTACACATAAAGGGATCAGTCCCGCACAATCGCATATTCCTGTTAATCGTCCCCCCTGTCCGCCATCTCGTCCGCCAAGCCGAGTCCGACGGAGCCGAGTCGGACGAGACGCCACACGCTGTGCTCCCGTGGCAAACCCGCTGTCGTTTGCGGCAACCTTCAGCGACGGCGGAAACGCCGCGCCAAGTACACAACCCGCTAACCGCCTGCTGTCCGCCTCCTCCTCAATTTGTCATCCTGAGCTTTATCCGCCGAAGCCTTCGCGAAGGAGGATTGTCGAAGTTCACCACGTTTTACGTGGGATCTCTGTCGTATCCTCACGCCCCCCTGCGAACGTTGATCGTTGAGCGTTGAATGTTGGGCGTTCGACGTTGATTCGTCCCATCCGTCCTATCCGTCCCATCTGTCCCATTTTCGAGTGCTTGCCACGCTCTACGTGGCGTTCACTCCCCACGCCCCGCCAAATACACACCCGCTAACCGCCGCCCCCCGACCCCTTGTCGCCCCGATTTGTCTCGTCATAGCTCGCAGTGCTCCAAGAAGAACTCGACTTGACGTGCGCCCACGTCTTTCGGGTGTTGCTTTTTATGGAAAAGGATGTAACGCTTGGCCCAATCGACGTAAGCTTGCTCGGTACGGAGGGAATAGTGCTTCAAGCGAATCGCATCGCGTACCTGATCGAGGAGCCTTCTAGGCCTCGGAGCAGGGTCCACTTTGTCGGCAGCATCAGAACCACTCATAAAACCATAAGGGGTTGGTGTCCGTTGTCTTATGGCAGAAACGGGCGAACAATGGCAACCGGGATAGGTGGTACTTTTGCTCCCTAATGCATGTTAGGCGGCATCAACCGAAACCACTATTTATGGAATCAGAACCCACGAAAAAGACACGGTGCACTTGCTGTGGAAAGGCAAGTGGCATTGGCATTGGCGTTGGCATAGCCATTGGAGCCGGAGTAGGCGCAGCCATGCAGAATCTTGCGCTTGGCATTGGACTGGGAGGGGCATTAGGCGCAGCTATCGGTGCAATCTGTGCATTCAGAAAGGCAAAGCGCGATTGAGAAGGTTGCCGCCTAACAAATCGCTGCAGGCAACAGGCGCTGGGCGTCCAGTTTTGGACGGCATGAGAGATTCGCAGCTCTCCGGCTTCGTCGTGGCGCCGTTTCCCGCGCCTCTGCCTGAGCTTGGACGTTAGGCAGCAAACGCACCACGCCAAGAGATAAGCGTATGAAAATAAGCGAGACATTAAAAAAAGAACCGGAAAAGACGGTTATTTTGTCGGTGCTCACCATAGTCTTTTGCTGCTATATCATCCCATCATGCAGCGGGCTACTGAAGTCAGTCGGCGCGGCCATCTTGTTCACCACCTGCTTTTGTTTTTATCCAGACTGGTTCCGCAGTCGTAGCCGTTCACTTATACCGGCATTTTGTTTGACGGCGTTCGTATGGCTTTGCGCTGTCGTTATGGTCGTGTTTCCGTTTTTCGGCACACATTGAGTTATGACGATTTTGCTGCCTAACGGCATATCGTCCAAGCTCAGGCACAGCCACCGGAGACTGACGCCGGCTGCAATGATGATAAACGAATTTCATAAAATCGTCGAACTGGCAGGCGCGGTGGCTGTTGCCTGCAGCGATTAGGCTTTTTCCCCACCAATCCGAGGTTCGCGTCCACCCAGTATTCGCCTGATGTTAGAATGGTGGCGCACAACTGCAAGCACCGCTAGCACGAAGAAGACGCCGGTTGCGACTGGTCCACTGCCGCTGAGCCAAACAATCACCGGTGAGAGCACTGCTGCGACGATGGCCGCCAAAGAAACCATTCGCGACAACGCGAAAACAACGGCAAACGCCGACAAGAGTGCCAGACCTACCCGCCAGTCGAATGAAAGCGCTACGGCAAACGACGTCCATATCCCCTTGCCTCCGCGAAACTGGAAATAGAGGGGCCAGTTGTGTCCAAGTATTGCTCCGAATCCAGCAGCAAGTCCACCGAGAGCCGCAAGTGATGGGCTGTCCTGCAAGAGGAACCGACCGACCAGGAACGACACGACGCCCTTGGCTATGTCCCCGATAGTGGTGATCACGGCAGCCTTCTTGCCGAGAACTCTTAGCGTGTTCGTCGCCCCAGCGTTGCCGCTGCCGTGGGCACGAACGTCCGTGTCGAAAAATTTCGAGACTATAAGCGATGTGTTTGCGCTGCCTAGAAGGTATCCACAAGCCGCTGCAGCCAAGAATGAGAGTGTGATCGTCACAGCCTAACATTATTATTCGGCCGTACTCAGAGACGTCCTTCGCGTGGGAGAACGGGCCGCGTTCAAGACGAAAGCGTAAGACTGGGCCGTCGCTGTGTCAATCTGAATCGCAACAGGTTACGGCAGAAATGGAACGTTCGCCGTGGGCTGGATGCTGGACCTTCACAGTGCAAATATCGCTCCGGCAAAAGCCATACTGAGTTGGGCTTTTGCAAAGTGAATTTTCGGTCACGCGCAGTTGGTCGCCGTGGGCGGAAGGCGCGGGGCGGAGCGGAAGGGATCGAGGGTTGAGCGGAGTCCCGGCGCGTGGAGACCAGGACGATCCATCTGCGCCAAATGTCCAAGGAGGGGGAAAGGAATCGAAAGGAAAACTGGGGAGTTAAGGGGTCACCCATTAAAGGTTCCGATCAAGACAAAAGTTCCTGGCACTGGCTTTCCCAGCCCAACCCGCTTCTTCTTCGGTTGAACCTCTCACCGCGACCCGAGTCCGCTGTCCGCGCCTGGGTTGTTTCTTGTCGCTGTTTTGTTCAGTCACCCATCTGGTTCTAGACCACGCAGCGGACTCGCGCCCGATCTCGCGTGGCCCTTCCCCGAAGGCTTTCGGGGCCAGAAAACCCTCAGTACCGCATCGTGTCCATTCGGTGAGGTTCACAATTCTGTGGCTCGTCCCGATCGGATCGGAGCGTCCAACCCTCGTGGGCTCGCGATGCAGGCAAAACAGGCGATTCTCGTCTCCGGTGAAACTGTGGCGGCGACCGCTCCCAATCAACTCTGGTGGTTGTGAGCCAACCCCAAGACGGGCTTGCGCTCGCCGCCGGTTACTCCTCCAAACAGTTTGTTCTGGTCGAAGTCCACGCCGTCGCGCAGCACGTAGTAGGCGGCCTTGGCCAGCTTGCACGCCAGGGCTTTCACCGCCACCACCCGGCCCGCCCGCGCCGTTTTGCTGGCAAACCACGCCTGTGCCCGCGGGCTGTAGCGCTGCGCGAAATGGGCCGCTTCCACATAGGCCCAGCCTAGGTACTTGTTGCCGTTCTTGCGGTTGTTCTCGCCCTTCTTCTTGCCGTCCGATTCGCAACGGCTGTTGACCGCGCGACAGTACGACGCGTAGTCCCCCGCACTGGCAAAGCGACCGATCGGCCCGGTCTCCAGCGTGATGGTCAAGCCCAGAATATTGCCGATGCCGGGAATCGTCAGGAGACGCTGAAACGACCCGGTCGATTTGGCCACCGCCACCACCGGCTTCTCCAGGCGGTGTTGAATGCGCCGTTGCTCGCCCAGCAACTCCACCATCGCGGCGGCCGTCTGCTGCGAATACGGATCCACAAAACTGGCGCGCACTTCCTTCAACGTCCAGCCTTGCAGCTTCGCCGCGCTGACCGATTGGCCGGTGTGCCGCGTCACCATCGATTGTAGGGACAGCAACGTCTGCGTTGCTTGGCGCACAACCAGCATCCGCCGCCGCAACATGTCGCGCACGGGCCGCTCTGCTTTCGGGTAGATGTAGCCCGTGGGCAGAATGCCCAGTCGCAACAGCTCGGCCAGCCACAGCGCGTCGGTTTCGTCGTCGGTCTGTTTCAACCCGCTGTACTTCTGCATCTCGGCCGGGTTGGCCAGGCGCACCGGGTAGTCCGCCGCTTGCAGGCCGTCGACCAACCAGTACCAGTTGAAGGTGGACTCCACGGCGACCGCTTTCAACTGCGGGCGATACGGCGCCAACGCCTGAAGGATCGTCGGCAATTCGGCGGGCAGGCGGCGACGGTAGATCGGTTTGCCCTCCTGATCGATGAGACCACAGAACACATTGTGTTTGTGCAGGTCCAAGCCGGCATATAAACTCTGCCGGGCTTCGGTCGGCATGACTGGCTCCTTTCGTTGTGGTTAATGGCGGGGGCCAGTCTGCCACAACCGGAGCCTTCTTCGTCTTCACCTTTAGATGCTTATCAACGCTTGAGGGGCTGTTGCCCAAATGCCGTTTGCTGTTGTAGGTGCGCTTCTGCGAAGCGCGGATCATTCATTTCCCGAAGGAATTCGGCGTTTCACAGAGACGCCACTACACCAAAACGCGCCAA
>Ga0187861_10000328_pt1 | contig 57126 bp, 34 predicted proteins | sample June2016WEW_10_1_3_FD_132986 | JGI IMG/M metagenome (GOLD analysis project Ga0187861, IMG submission 132986) | Peatland microbial communities from SPRUCE experiment site at the Marcell Experimental Forest, Minnesota, USA - June2016WEW_10_100 | ecosystem: Environmental > Terrestrial > Soil >...
GGACGTCCTCCTCGGCGAGGTCCGTACGGCCGTCTGCGGCCAGGCCATGAAAGCTTTCACCAAGGACATCAAGATCGTGGCGGCTGAACTCGGGGACAACGCCACCGTCATGGGGGCCGCGGCCCTGGCCGCCGCATCGGAGGACGCGTCATGACCGACAATGCGGCCTGCCCGGAATCCAAGGTCCCGGCCGAAGAGAAAAAGCGACTGGCCGCCGTGATTGACATCGGGGCGACGGCTGTCCGCATGGATATCGCCGAAATCGACAAGAGCGGAGGCGTCCGCCGGCTGGAGTCTCTCCGGAAGCCCGTCCGTTTGGGAAAAGACACGTTCACGAAGGGCCGGATCGAGCAGGATACGATCGGCCAGTGCATCGCCATCCTCAAGGGATTCCAGTCCGTCATGAGCGAATACGGGATCACGGACTCCAGTCAGGTCCTGGCCGTGGCCACGAGCGCGGTCCGGGAGGCCTTGAACGCCGATAGCTTCCGGGACCGGGTCTACGTCGCGACCGGGATCAACCTCAAGATCATCGATGATGCCGAACAGAACCGGTTGACCTTCCTGGCCGCCCAGGAGGTCTTCGAAAAGAAGCCGGATCTGGCCCAGGGCGATGTCCTTGTCGCCGAGGTCGGCGGCGGGAGCACGGAGCTCTTCCTCCTCCAGCAGGGCCGGGTGAACTTTTCGAACTCCTATCAACTGGGGACGCTCAGGATGCGCGAGACCTTGGAAACCTACCTGACCCCGAGCGAGCGCGTCCGCCGGATCCTCGGCCAGCATATCGGCCGGACGGCCGAAACCATGAAGCGCGAGGTCCCCCCCGTCCCGAGTCCGGTCCTCGTCGCCATGTCGGGAGACGCCCAGTTCGCCGCCTCCCAGATCTCGGCGGAGTGGCCCGAGGCCCCGCTGCTCGCGGTGGATTCCAAAACCTTCTCGGCCTTCGCCGACAAGATCATCCCTCTCCCGGCCGAGAAGCTCGTCAGCCGGTACAAGCTGGCCTTTGAGGAGGCGGAAACGATCGGTCCCGGGCTGTTCACGTACGTCATTCTATGCCGGACGTTCAAGGTCGAGACGATCGTCATCCCCAAGACAACCTTCCGGGACGGCCTCTTGCGGGAGGTCACCGCGGCGAGTTCCTGGACCGACGCTTTCGCAGAGGAGGTCGTCCGGCAAGCCATCGCCCTCGGCGAAAAGTATGACTTCGATGAGAAACACGCCCGGAACGTCGCCGACCTCAGCGTCCTCCTGTTCAGGGCCCTCCAGAAGGATTACCATCTCGACCCGCGGCACGAACTGCTTCTCAGGGTGGCCGCCCTTCTGCATGAGATCGGCGGTTTCATCAGCAACCGGAGCCACCATAAGCACTCGATGTATATCATCCAAAACAGCGGCCTCTTCGGAATGTCCCGCGAGGACATGACCCTGGCGGCCCTTATCGCCCGCTACCACCGGCGCGCCCTGCCTTCCCTGAACCATCCGGAGTACATGGCCCTCGACAGGGACAGGCGCATCACCGTTTCCAAGAAGGCGGCCATCCTTCGCGTCGCCGACGCTCTCGACAGGAACCATCTCCAGCAGGTCAAGGATCCCGTGCTCACCCTGACGAAAGGGGAGTTCATCATCACCGTCGACGGGGCGGGGGACCTGGCTCTGGAACGTCTGGCCCTCAAGGAAAAAGGCACGCTCTTCGAAGACGTCTACGGGCTGAAAGTCGTCCTTCGCGAGGGCCGGGCCCCGCTCCCGGAGAAGCCCATTGCCGGCTAATCCGAACGTGTTCATCAACCGGGAGCTGAGCTGGCTCGCCTTCAACCGGCGGGTCCTCGAGGAAGCCCTGGACCCCGCCCTTCCTCTTCTCGAGCGGCTGAAATTCCTGGCCATCACCGCGTCCAACCTCGACGAGTTCTTCATGGTCCGCGTCGGCGGCCTGCAGCAGCTCGTTGAGCAGGGCCGCCAGAAACCTGATTTCTCAGGGCTGACGCCGTCGGCCCAGCTCAAGGAGATCGGCCGCCTGGCCCGGCAGATGACAGATGACCAGCACGCCTGCCTCAGGGATCTCGAGAGCCGGCTGGCGGAGGCCGGCATCCGGCGCGCCAGGACGGAGGAATTGACCCCGGGCCAGGATACGTATATCGAGCGCCTTTTAACGAACGAGATCCTGCCCGTCGTGAGCCCGATCGCCCTTAAACCGGACCGGCCCTTGCCCGTCCTCGCCGGACTCAGGATCAACCTCCTCGTCCGCTTCCGGCAGAACCCCGGGGCGAAAGAAGAAGGTCGAAGCGCCATCGTCACTCTGCCCAAGGGCCTGGCCCGATTCATCACTCTCCCGATCGAAAACGGATATCATTTCGTTCTCTTGGAGGACGTGGCGATGCGGTTCGTCGGGCGCCTCTTCCCGGGAGAAGCCATCCTTGAAACCGTCCCCTTTCGCCTCACCAGGAACGCCGACATGGCCGTCCGAGAGGACCAGGCCGCCGACCTCCTGGCGGACATGAAAGAGGTTCTGGTCGAAAGAAAGCAGAGCGCCTGCGTCCGCCTGGAAGTCAACGAAAAGGCCTCGGCCGCGGCCCTCGAGCTCCTCCGGACGGCTTTCGACGTCCCCGGCGACCGGGTCTACCGGGTTCCGGGCCCGCTCGACATTTCGTCCTACTTCCGGCTGGCCGGGATGCCGGGCTTCGAGCAGCTCAAGAACGAGCCGTGGACGCCGCAGCCTGGACCCGATTTCGACAACAGGGAATCCATCTTTGACGTCATCGGGCGCAAGGACATCCTGCTCTTCCATCCTTATGAGAGTTTCGACCCGGTCCAGCGGCTTGTCGAGGAAGCCGCGGAGGACCCGAACGTCCTGGCCATCAAGCAGATCCTCTACCGGACGAGCGAAGACAGCCCCATCGTGGCCGCCCTCATCCGGGCCGCCGAAAAAGAGAAGCACGTCACCGCCCTCGTGGAGCTCAAGGCCCGGTTCGACGAGGCCCGCAACATCGAGGGGGCCCTTGAGCTCGAGCGGGCCGGGGCGCAGGTCGTCTACGGCGTCCGTGGCCTCAAGACTCACGCCAAGATCTGCATCGTCGTCCGTCGGGAGCCGTCTGGCATCCGGCGCTACGTTCACTTCGGGACGGGCAACTACAACGAAAAAACCGCCCGCCTGTACAGTGATGTCGGTTATATGACCTGTCGCGAAGACTACGCCACTGACGCCTCGGCCTTCTTCAACACCATCACGGGTTTTTCACAGGCCGTGCCTTTCTTGAAGCTCGAGGCCGCGCCCCTCGGACTCAAGGCCAGGCTCATCGAACTCATCGAGAACGAGGCGGAACGTCAGAAACAGGGTCAAAAGGGACTCATCAGGGCCAAGGTCAATTCCCTGTCCGACCCCGATGTCATCCAGGCCCTGTGCAAGGCCTCCCAGGCCGGCGTCGAAGTCCAGCTCAACGTCCGCGGCATCTGCTGCCTCCGTCCGGGCGTCGAAGGCGTGAGCGGGAATATCACGGTGATCAGCATCGTCGACCGTTACCTCGAGCACAGCCGGATCCTTCACTTCCATGACGGAGGCATGGACCGTGTTTTCATCTCCAGCGCCGACTGGATGCCCCGGAACCTTGAAAGGAGAGTGGAGCTCCTCATCCCGGTCGAAGACGACGCCTGCCGCCAGCGCTTGATGGCGATCCTGGATGTCTTTTTCCAGGACAACGTCAAGGCCAAACGGCTTCAACCGGACGGGGCCTACGTCAAGGTCGAAGCGCCTGGGCGGAAGAAGGCCGTCCGCAGCCAGGAATTCTTTGCCCTCCAGGCCCGCGAGGCCGCGAAGCGAGTGGAGGAAGGCCGGGCCCGGGAATTCGTGCCCGTCCGCCCGTCTTCCCAGAAGTGATCAGGGCTGCCCGTCATGGCTGACCAAAGGAGGATGGCATGAACCTCAAGAATCTGAACAGGAAGTTGGTCGTCAAGCCAGGAACAAAGGTCAAGCTTCCGGACTTCGATCCCGAGGATACCGCCGGGGTGAAAGACAAGGATGAGGCCCTCGAGGTCATGGAGCGGAACCGGCTGAAGCTGGAGAAGATGCACACCCTCCTGGCTGCCGAGAACAAGCGTTCGGTCCTGATCGTGCTCCAGGGAATGGACACCAGCGGCAAGGACGGGACCATCCGCCATGTCATGAACGGGATCAACCCCCAGGGATGCGAGGTGACGTCCTTCAAGGCGCCCAGCGCCGAGGAGCTGGATCACGATTTCCTGTGGCGGATTCATAAAGCAGTTCCCCCCAAAGGGGACATCGGGATCTTCAACCGTTCGCATTACGAGGAGGTCCTCGTTGTCCGCGTCCACAACCTGGTGCCCCGTGAGGTGTGGTCCGAGCGCTACAAGCAGATCAACCGTTTCGAGCAGATCCTTTCGGAGAACCAGGTGAAGATCCTGAAATTCTTCCTCCACATCAGCAAGGACGAGCAGAAGAAACGGCTCCTGGAGCGGCTGGCTGACCCGACCAAGAACTGGAAGATGAATCCCCAGGATCTCAAGGAGCGCGAGTTCTGGAAGGATTACCTGGAGGCCTATGAGGACGTCTTGACGGAGTGCAGCACGGAGTGGGCCCCCTGGTTCATCATCCCGGCGAACAAGAAGTGGTTCCGCAACCTGGCCATCTCCCAGATCATCATCGAGGCCCTGGAGTCCCTCGACATGAAGTATCCCAAGCTGAGCTTCGATCCCCGCAAGATCGTGATCCGATGAGGAGGGAGCTTCGCGGGAGCCGGAAGAGCACTCTGATTTCATGATTCCCTCACACGTGATGAACGAAACCTGCCAGCCCGTGACCAAGGATCATACGGAATAGGGCGCGTCAGATATTCTGCGTAAACCTCCATAAAAAGCTCACATTATAGGTGGACTATTTTTCAAGGATGAGGTCCGGTGCATAGTTGGCACACGGGGAGAGGCCTATTTGACACGGTCCGGAAAAAAGCGGACGGTCAGTTGATCGTCAGCGATTCGCTCCCCGCGGATCCAAGGCCAAATCGACGAGGTCAGCCAAGTCCGCCAAGTGGTTCTTGGTCACCTCATCAGACGCAACGGCCGATTTCTCAAGAAAGAGCCGGCGAAGGGCTTTCAGCTCCGCCCGGATGGCCCCGCGGCTGTCGTCGTTCCATATCATGAACGTGGGCCCCGACGCTCCGGGCATCGAAGGCCCGACCTGGGCTCCGGCCTGGGGCGGCGCCAGCCGGCCGGTCAGGATTTCAATGTAAGCCCTCTGCAGGTTGCGACGATAGGGGTCGATCACGACTTGGGGTCCGCTCAGTTCTGTGAAGATGCCTGACCGCAAGTCCGCGAGAAGCTCTATGATGGTATAAGCCTGATCGCCGAGGATGGCCGCGTGGTCCTGGAGACGGCTGATCCGGGTTTGCCGGAGGAGATTGTTCAAGATGCCCTGCTGGAGGCTCACGAGCCTGGCCTGGCCGCTCGAGGGTTCGATCTTGCGGACGATGTCGGCGGGCTCGAGCCAGGCGGGCGCCTTGAAAACGTTCTCGTTGAGGAATCTCACGGCCTCCTGCTGGCGGGCCTTGGAGACGGGCTGAAAGCGGACTCCGGGCGCCAGCCCGACCTTGGGCTCGCTATCGTAACCGCCGATGATGTTGGCCACGTGCCCGGCTTCGAGGCGCAGCTGGTCCCAGATCGCAGAGTACATGTGGCCGAACTCGTCGTAATTTTCACCGGCCTTGAGGACGGCTCCGCCGAGCATGTTCACGACCCGCTTGAGGTTCCTGAGGCCGAGTTCGGTAGCTTTGACGGCATCGATGTCGCCCACGGCCTCGGTCTCCTCTCCGGGGTCGGTGCCATAGGCGCCGGCCGTGCTGAACCTCAGCCAGGGCGTCGTCTCCTGCACCTTGCACATCTCGTTCAAGGCGGGCTTTTCATCTTCCGGGGTTTTGGCTCCGGGGATCGGCGTATAGCCCCATTTGATAGAGAAAATGTCATAGGGGCCGAGCTTGGGAATCAGGTCATCCGGGTCGATCCCGTCTTCGGGCTGGGCGACGTAATTGAAACGGGAGTAGTCCATGAGAGTCGAGACGTGACCGTATTTCTTCACCCAGTTCTTGTCCCGGATCTTCTCGATGGGGTAGGTGGCGCTGGCTTTGAAATTGTGAGGCAGCCCGAGTGAGTGTCCGACCTCGTGGGTGACGATAAAGACCAGGATCTTGCCCATGAGCTCGTCGGGCAAGGGAAGAGTCCTGCAGCGCGGGTCGAGGGGCCCGACCTGGACCCAGTACCAATCGCGGGCCAGCTGCTGGACGTTGTGGTAGACCTCGATATCGGCGTCGAGGATCTCGCCGCTCCGCGGGTCGGAGACGTGGGGCCCCATGGCGTTGGCCACGGTCGAAGGCACCCAGCGGACCACGGAATAGCGGGCGTCGTCGACGCTCCAGTCCGGGTCCTGCTCAGGCGTCGGCGCCTCCCTGGCCTGAATGGCCTTGATGAAGCCGGCGGCTTCGAAGGCGGGCTGCCAGGCCTCAATGCCCTTTTTAATATAAGGGACCCATTTCTTGGGCGTCGCGGGATCCACGTAAAAGATGATCGGCTTCACGGGCTCGCTCTTGGCGGCCGAGGGGTCCTTCTTTTCCAGGCGCCAGCGGGCGATAAAGGCCGTGGTCTTGACCTCGTGGACGGTGCGGCTGTAGTTGGTGTGGCTGTGGGTGAAGTATCCCACCCGCTCGTCCTCCAGGCGGCCCATCATCGGCTTTTCCGGGAGCTTCACGAACGAGTAATGGACGACGGCCGTCGGGCTGGGCGTGGGTGGCAGATAATCGGCGTACTGCGGCGGGAAGCCCGGCGGGAGCTGGGGCGGCTTGGGGTTGAAGGTTTGGGTGGCTTCGGCATTGAGGTTGATCGGGAAGACCTTGACCTTGTCGAGGAACGTCCGGGAGGGGTCGATGGTCAGACCGCCGAGGGCCTTCTTCACCGGGATTTCATTGACGTCGCCCGTAAAGAACTTCGTCGCATCGATGACCGGAGCTCCGTCCGCGGCGAAGGCTTCGACCGGGAAAGCCATCATGATCGTCGGGGTCTCCATGGCGTCCACCGCCGCCTTGATGGGGTCATTCGGATCGGCGATATTGGAGTAGGATATGGCCCGCAGGAGGACTTTGTTCTCGCGCTGATCCCAGCGGACGACCAGGTCGACGACCGACTGGCCCGGATAGCTCACGTCGCTCGGGCTTTTCTTGATCTCGACGACGAGGAGGAGGTCCTTTCCCAGTTCGGTCTTCGGGATCTCGAAGAGGGCTTTCCCCTTCCCCACGTGGACTTTGAAGAGGCCGGACTGCGTTTTGAAGTCCGCCGTGACAACCTGATCATAGGGCTTGGGCTCGCCCTCGGCGGGCTTGGCCGCGGGGGTTTCTTGCTTGGGTTTATCCTGGGGGAAGGACAGCACGGTCAGACAAAGAACCAGGATGACGGGAAATAATCGTTTCATGAACGTCCTCCTCGAGTGAATATGATTGATTCGGGCCCGGGACACATGAGGCGGAAACGTAACACGTGGGAGAGATCCCTGTCAAGATTGTCCGGCCCAAGCTCAGTTCGATTACCTGATCGTCACTAGCGCGCCGGCGGAATAGGCCGCGAATTCCGGCGCATACATCGACTGCAGTGTCGCGGGGGCGGCCTTGAACGTCCCGGCCATGGCGCACCGCATCCGGTACTTGAGCGTGTACTCGCCCTGGGGCAGCCACTCCATGAAGAAATTCGTGCCGCTGTCCCTGATCTCCTCGTAGCGCCCGAGCCCCAGGTCCCATCTGTAGCCCGACGTGAGCGTCACGGGTTCGCATCCCGACGGCCGCGGATCCCGCAGATGCACGTACTCGGCCGGGCGCCTTGCCCGGATCGCGAGCTGGACCTCGATCTCGTCGCCGACCGCGAGCGCCGCGCCCTCGGCCAGCGGCTTCAGGACGACCTCGTCGCCCTTCTTTTCCCGCTTGAAATAGCTCCTCTCGACCGCGAACAGGTCCCCTTCGCCCCGCTCCGGCATTTTCTCCGTGCTGAAATGCCAGGTCGCGCTGGCGAAGGCCATCCCTCTCCCTTCCTTGCTGACCCGGACCGTCGCGCACGGCGCCGTCGCCGATTGACCCGCCGCGCCATCCCACCCGAGCTTCTCGCCCGGGACGACCACCTGATTTTTCTTTCCCGTGTACGTGTCCGGTTCGAAGGTGAGCTCCGTCCTCGTGCCGCACGCCTCGACCGTCACCGCCTCCCTCGCTCCCAGCCCCCCCGTCTGCTTCAGGAAATATGCCACCGCGTAGATGACCTCGGCCGTCGCCCGCGTCGATTTCCAGTGGTTGAGCTCCTTGTTGAGGAAGAGCCACTGGACGAGCCCCTCGCTCCTCGCGTCCGCCGGCTTGAGCTCCATGAGCGTCCGCAGGGCGAAGGCGTGCGTTTCGATCGTATCGTTGTACCAGAGCCAGCCGCGGTCCTCCGGCGCCCAGCTCGTCCCCTCGTCCACCGTCGTCCTGGCGCTGTCCATCACGCTGTCCCAGACGAGCGCCGCGTCCTTCACCCGTCCCGCCCGCTTGAGCGTCAGGGCCAGGAATCCCTTAACGTACGGCGAGTGGTCCTTCCAGTGCTTGAACGAGAAGTCGAGCATCAGTTTCCGCTCCGCGTCCGTGAACACACCGCCCGTCCAGGACGCATCCGGGAAATTGCTGATCGTGTAGTTCATGAAGGTGACGAACTCCCAGCCCGTGTCGTGGGCCATGAGCATCGAAACGATCTCGTCGATGTAGTGGCGGTGCAAGTAACCGAACGCCCGCGCGACCGGTTCCTTCGGGACGCTCACTCCGAACTCGATCGCCTTCGAGAACCCGTGGACGATGTAGAGGGTCATGTAGGGCGACGGCGGCCCGCCCGGCCACCACGGGAACGCCCCGATCGATGTCTGCGCCTTCAGGAGCTTCCCGAGCGACGCCTCTCTCTGGGCCTTGGCCACGCGCGGGTCGAGCACTTTCTCCACCCCGTACCCCGCGCCCTGGCCGCCCCGCGCCTCCGCCAGCCACGGCGTCTCCTCGAGTCCCATTTTCCGGTTCGGGTCGGCGGCGTCGAACGTCTCATAGACCGTATCGCGCTTGCTCAGGGCCTGGGCCATGCGGGCGGCCGCAGGATACTTGTCGTAGAGGCTCGTCAGGATCCCCGTGGACATGAACCGGTTGAGCGTCTGCTCGGTGCACTCGTAAGGGCAGTTGACGAGGTAGGGGAGGGCCTCCAGGAGCCCGTAAAATAGCTGGGCGTCCACGGTGACCACGAGCTGTTCGTTGATGCGCGTCGGGTCGTCCGTCTTCGCCAGGTCCGCGAACTTCAATTCGCGCGTCCCGCCCTCCCTGAGCGTCGCGAACCGCGACTGGACGAGATGCATCCGTCCCGGCAGGACCGGCAGCGGCCTGAGCTCACCGTCGCCGAACGCCCCTGCCCTGGCCGTGACTTTGAAAGCCACCGTCCCGACCCGGGCCGGCGCCGCGAGCGGGAACGTGACGGCGCTCGCGCCCCCCGCCTTGACCTTGAACGCCTGGGCCGGAACGCTCGCCGGCAGGCCGAACGCGGGCGCCAAATTTTCGCTCGTCGCCGGGTCGAAGATCTCGAGCGAGACCTCGCCCGTCAACTCCTTTTTCCCCGCGTTATTGACCATGACCCTGAGCTCGGCCCGGTCTCCCTCCCGGAAGAATCGCGGCAGGTAGGGCCGGACCATGAGCTCCTTGACGGTCCGGGCCTCTTTCTCGAGCGTCCCGCCCGTGAGGTCGCGCGTCACCCCGTGGACAAAGACCCGCCACCCCGTGACGGAATCGGGCACCGTGAACTCCACGGCCGCGGTCCCGTCCGCGCCCGTCAGGAGATGGGGCTGCCAGAAGGCCGTTTCCGAGAAATTCGACCGGAGCGGGACCGGCGCTTCCTGGACGGCGGGCTCCTGGCCCGGTTTGCCGCCCTTCTCCTTGGAAGGAGCTCCTTGCTCTTCGGCTAAGTTCGTCATCATGGCCGTTTTTTTCACGTCGACTCCCGGCGCGGCGGCGGTCACAGTCCTGTCGGCCTTAATCCCTCCCAGCACTCCGCCGACGACACCGCCCAAAACGCGGCCGCCAGGCCCGCCGGTCCCGTAGCCGCTGAGGTTCACGAGGCCGTCCGGCCGGAATGTCGGAAACGACGGGATGTGCGTCCACCCGGAATCCTCGGAGTACGCCTGCCGGGCCATGCCCAGCGAGGGGTCCCAGGCCGCAGTTCCCGCCCTGTTCGGGTAGAGGTTCAGCAGGCTGGGCGGGTGGTGAGGCGCGAAGAGGTCCAGGCTCCGGTCGTACATGTAGGCCAGGAGCTCGGCGGCCCCCTGGACCGCGGGCTTCCCGCCCGGCGTCTTCACCGTCACCCGCCACGTTTCCCGGCCGCCCGGGGCGAGCTTGTCGCGGAAAGTCGAGAACGTGAGGCCGAGCTCCTTGTTGTCCCAGGGGACGAAGACGCTGGCCTCGTCCGTTAAAAACTGATGGTCCCTGAGGGCCGTCAGGCGCGCCCCGAACCCTCCCCGGAGCTCTTCGGTGACCGGGATCTCGAGGATGCCGCCGTCCTTGCCGGCCTCGAGCCAGCGCCGCTCCCAGAGCTCGCCGCCCCTGAAGGTTTCAAGGAGCAACGGCTGGTCCGCGAAGCCGCTGTGGAAAAGGATCCGGGCGGTTTTGCCGACGGGGACCGTGGGCCGCTCCGCGCTGATGAGGACAGGCAGGCGCGCCGACGCCTTTTTCCCCGCGACCAGGAAATCCAGGCTCTCGCGACAGACTCCGCTGGATTCGTCCTTGGTTTCGTAGATCAGGCGATAAGCCCCGGCTTCGAGCCCCGGAACTGTCACCGGCGCCAGGCCGTTCGCGTCGTGCTCGGCCTTGCCCGCCGCCGCTTCCGTTCCCTCCTTCCAGAGCCGGAGGATTGCATCGTAAGAAAGCGAATCATCCCAGCGCGGCCTGAGGCGGTCGCCCGGCGTCCGGAAAAGGCCGGGATCGCCCGCCCCCGCCGGCGGCTCGGGCAGAGGCTGGTCGGCGGGGAGGAGGGTCGCCTCCGGCTGGACGAGCCGGACGACGCGCCAGGCCCCCGCGCCCGGCCTCGGAGTCCCGTTGAGATCTGTCCGCGTGACCGAGAAGGCGCTCGCCGCTCCCGCGCTCTCGAAACCGTTTTCCTCCCGGATCGAAGCTTCGACGCTCACGAACCCCAGCCGGAAGGACCGTTTCGCCGAACGCGTCTCGCCTCCCTCGTCGGTGACGTCGACCGAGAGGGTGTAGCGATAGCTGAGGCCCGGCCCGGAGCGGCCCTTCCGCTCGTCGGCGCCCGGGGTGAAGGACACGTCGACGGTCCCGTCATCCGCGACCCGGCCCCGGCCGCCGGCGACGATCTGCGAGCGGCCGCTTTCCGTCGCCCACCACCACCAGCGCGGATAGACCGGCTCGCGCCGGACCTGCCAGACAGCCGTGCCCGACGCGACCGGAAGGCCGAAGTAATAGCGGGCCTCGGCCTTGAGCGCCGCGGGGCGGTTGAGCCGCAGCGGCTTGTCCGGGTCCTTGATTGTCACCTCGAACGTCGGCCTTTTGTACTCCTCGACGCGCACTCCGGCGTAGCCTTCCGGCGAGGTCCGGAGGCGCCAGGCGCCGAGGGGGCGTCCCGCGGCCGGGATGACGAACTCGCCGCTGGCCGTCCCGAAGCCGTTCGTCGCCGCGGTCGCCTCGGCCACGCGCTGGCCGTTGATGTCCTCGAGCCAGACCGAGGCGGTGGCGTTCGCCGCCGGCTGGAGCTTGCCCAGGTCCTGGCGGCCCCGGTAGGCCAGGACCTTCCAGTAGAGCTTCTGGCCGGGGCGGTAGATGCTCCGGTCGGTGTATATTAGGGTTCGGCTCGTTTCGGCGGGGACAGGCTTCATGTAAAGGTAGAGGTAGGCCGGATCGAAGGCGATGTCGCGGCCCTTTTTCGCGATCAGGAAATACGGTCCGGTGTGCTCGCGGCCGGCGAAGACGACCCGGCCCTGGGCATCCGTGACCTGCGACTCGGCGAGGGCGTGGCCCTTCCGCCATTCGAAGGCGTAAAGGTCCACCGCGGCCCCGGCGACGGGCCGGCCTGTCCCGCCCGAAAGGACGATGGCCTCCTGGCCGCCTTCAGAGGCGCCGCGCTTGAGGAGGACGAGGTCGCCGACGCTGAGATTCAGGGCCAGGACCCGGTTTTCGCTCCGGGCGAAGCCCTGGCGGGCCGACGCGGCCACGAGATAGACCCCCGGCGCGAGATCGGCGGGCAGCTCGGCATAGGTCCGGTGGTCGCGGAAGTCGAAGACCGCGGGAAGGTCGACTTTCCAGGCCGCGGCCGGCTTGGCGCGTTCGAGGATGCTCTCGACCTCCTTCCATTGGGGAAAGATGTTGTAGTCCTGGGAGGTCCGGATGCGGTCGGCGATGTCCGCCGGGTAGGCTCGAAGATAGATGCGGTCCAGGTTCCGGTGGGTGAGGCGGATGGACCGGCGGCCGGGCGCGTCGGTCCCCATCGCCTCCATGGAGTATTCTGGCGCCTCGACGCGCTTGACTAGGGCGACGCAGCGGAGTCCGCCGGGCGACCCGGGATAGGCCTCGGCGCCCTGGAGGGCGATGGCGCGGGCCCGGATGAGGCTGTCGGGCGCGTTTTCGTCGCGCGTGAATTCGGCGAGGACCGCCTGGCCGACGGCCCACCAGGGGTGCTTGCGGTAGGCCGGGAGGAATTCGCCGAGACGGCGGCGGATGAGGGCCCGGTCGTCGTCCTGGGAAAAGGCGTCGTGAAGACCTTCGAAGCGGACAAGGCGCGCTTCGAGAGCGGCTTCGGGACGGTCAGCGGAGCTGCGGCACCAATTCTCGTGCTCGCCGAGGAGCGCGGCCTCTTTTTCGAGCGGGTGGGCGGCCGGCGAGTCGAGGACGGCGGCGGCGGACCTGGCGTCGAACGCGGCCGTCAGGAGCCGGTCGAGGTCGAGGAGATAGGTTTCGTTCGTCTGGCGCGGGGTCCAGAAGCTCGTGTCGGCGAGGAGCCGGGCGATGAGATAGACGACCGAGTCGCGGAGGGTGTCGCGGATCCCGGCCGGATAGTCGCCGGAGCTCCAGAAATCGGGATATTCCCTGGCCCGATGGTCCGCCAGGCGCTCCCGGTCCCTCCAGACGCGCTTGAGCGCGGACCAGGCCTCCGAGTAGATCTGGTCCCTCGTCCAGGACTTGAGGTCGATGGGGCCTGCGGCCTCGACGCGCTCGCGCTGGTTGATCTCCCAGGAATAGGCTTCGTAATAGGTCGTGAGGGACTGGGCGAAGAAAAGGTCCAGCATGTCGCGGTTGACGGGGGACTGCGGCCAGGGCTCCTCTTTGAGGAAGCGGACGGCGGTCTCGTAGCCGTGGAGGCCGGAGCGAAGCTGGACTTCCTTGATCAGGGCCCAGGTCCAGAGCGTTTCGTCGCCGGTGCGCCTGGCCTCGTCGCGGAGGCGCGAGGTCTCTTTGGCGGCCTCTTCGAATTTCTGCTCGTTGATGAGCCGCTCGACGAGCTTGCGGCCCGATTCGTCAGCGGCCCGGGATTGGGCCTCCGCGCCGGGGGGAAAGAGCGGAGCGGGAGAGAGAAGAGGCGGCTCGCTCGCCGCGGCCTGATCCGCGGCCGCCGGAGTTGATGCAACCGAGGATGAATCCGGATGCAGCAGCGATAGGGCGGCCAGGGCGGAAGATCTGGGGATGTCGGATGAAGGTCCGGAAAGGGCGCCGAGAAGTGCCGCCGCCCCGAAGCATAGGATAAGGCTGAGAACGAAAAGAGAGGGGCGAGCCATCGTGGTCAAGGACGGTTTCTTTTCTGAATTCGAACGTCCATCGTCATGAAGGTCCATCGTTTCCTCCAGGCGGGCCCCGCCTCGATGGCGAGTCGGGCCCGGCAGCTTCACCTTTCATACAACCACATGCGATGAATATTCCGCATAGGCAACGAGTAGCGATAGCTATCTCGGATGCTTCTTTTCTAAAAGAGCCTTTTTAAACTGGCTGAACTTATCCTTCATCCCCTCCTTCGCTGACCACCTCTCAACTTCTCTGAGATCGATCTCAGTGTCGCGGCAGACCAGGACAGCCTGGCCCAGAGATTGCCTGTCGTCCCAATAATAAAAGGCGGCCAGGCGGTCCTTGGCGCAATCCGTGGGGGAGAGGAGCCTGAGGACCTTGCCTGCCCGGCGGATTTCGCGGATCTCCCGGACCGGTTCCTCTCCCACGGAGAGAGGAGGAGAAAGAAATTCGACGATATACGGAGTCTCCGGATGCCTGAAATAGCGACCGTCTTCATAAAAACCCAGGGGCTCCATCGCGGTCCTGATCGTCGCCCGCGTCGTGTGGCTGAGGAGAACGAAATTGAGGTCATACGATAAGTACTTATTATGCGTATAGATCGAGACACACGCTCCCCCGGAAAGGACAACCTCGATCCCGCTTCGCCGGCAATGGTCGGATATGAATACGGCCAGGTCCCGGAGCGAGATTCCCTTGGTGATCATGGCCCCGTCGATGGATCAGGGCGGAGCAGCGGTTTTCCGCTATGGCGCGGCCTCAATCGAGGTCGAAAAGTCCTGTCCATCTCTTCCCCAGGGATGAAGGACAGGGCTTTTTCCAACAGCGCTTCCAGCTCCTTCTTGAAGGGATATCGCGGGTTGATCCCGAAAAGCCGGATCTTTCCCTTGAGCTTGCTGTAGAGAACACCGCCTTTTTCGAGCTTCAATAATTGGTATTGAACCGCATGGACGTAAAGGCCCAATGCCCGGGCGATTTCCCGGGGGTAGGATTCGCCATGAGTGTAAAGATAAAGGAGGGCCTTTTCTTTGATTTCGGATTCCAAGAGTGGTTCGAGCATGGGACGCCTCGATATTGCCCGTGATTACAGGTGACCAAAGATATTAGTCATATGACCAATAATATTGATTACAGCTTAATCCATGGAAAAGAGATTGTCAAGAGGCATTGGGTGCATCCAAAACTAATTCGGAAATGAGTATTGTGTCCCCGAATTCGGATGGATTAGAATGGGGGCCGGCCGGCGGTTCCGCCGTGTCCGCTTCGAATCGATCCTGGAGGAGGGAACTCATGACAGAAACGCGCTCCGCGAGGCCGGCTTCGCGCTGGCTGAAAGCCGGATTCGGGCTCCTGGCCTTGGGCATCTTCGTTTTCGTGGTCACCGCGCCGTCCGCCGCCGGGCCCCAGGACGAGAAGACTTTCAAAGGGCTGGGCATGGGCCTGTCCACGCTCTCCCGCCTTTCCCACGCCAAGACGCGGTCCATCAGCCCCGAGAACTTCACGGGCGAGAAGGGCAAAGCGGGCATGTCCCTCGACGGCCCGGCCAGGAACGCCGCCCGGGACCTCGGCCAGGGCTGGAAAGTCTCGCCCTTCGTCACGATCAAGCCCAAGCAGACCTTTGTCATGGCCGACGTCAAGGGCCAGGGCGCGATCCAGCAGATCTGGTGCACGCCCTCCGGGACCCTGCGCTTCGCCATCATCCGCTTCTACTGGGACGACGAAACGACGCCGTCGGTCGAATGCCCGCTCGGCGACTTCTTCGCCTGCGGCTGGGGCCAGTACGCCCAGATCTCCTCGCTCCCGGTCTGCGTCAATCCCGGAAGCGCCTTCAACTGCTACTGGGAGATGCCCTTCCGCAAGGGCTTCAGGATCACCCTCGAAAACATCGCCGACACCGACTTTTCCATCTACTACCAGATCAACTTCACCGAGACCGAGGTCCCCGCCGACGCCGCCTACTTCCACGCCCAGTTCCGTCGCGTCAACCCCCTTCCCTATAAGAGTGTCTATACGATCCTCGACGGGGTCAAGGGCTGGGGGCATTACGTGGGAACCTACCTGGCCTGGGGCGTCCACAGCAACGGCTGGTGGGGGGAGGGCGAGATCAAGTTCTTCATCGACGGCGACAAGGACTTCCCGACGATCTGCGGCACGGGGACGGAGGACTATTTCTGCGGGTCCTATGACTTCGACGCCAAGGCGCCCGACGGCTCCGTCCAGTACCACGAATTCACGACGCCGTACACCGGCCTCGCCCAGGTCATCCGCGGCGACGGGCACTACGAGGTCCAGCAGCGGTTCGGCCTCTACCGCTGGCACATCATGGACCCGGTCCGGTTCGACCAAGACCTGAAGGTCACGATCCAGGCCCTGGGCTGGATGTCGGGGGGGCGTTACCTGCCTCTCCAGGACGATATCGCTTCGGTGGCTTACTGGTACCAGCAGGAGCCTCACGCGCCGTTCCCGAAGCTCCCGGAAAAGGACAAGCTCGAGATTATCTGACCGGCTCCGGTCAGTTCAGGATGTCCGGCCCGCCTTCGAGCTGCTCGAGGACGGACTGGACGTACTCCCGGGTGGGGGCGACCTTCGCCTTGAAGGCGAGCTTCAGGTTGTTCACATGCTCCGCGAAGGAGTTGAAATCGGCGGGATTGCTCCAGTTCCCGAAGGTCAGCCGTTCCAGGATGTCCTTGAGGATGCGGACGTTGATCACGTCGGCGATGTACTGGGGGAGCGCCCCGTCCTCTTTCTCGCAGAACCGGACGACCCGGAGGAAGGCCTTCCGGAGGATTTCCTGCTGGTTGAGGATCTCCTGCTTGATCAGGAAGAGGTCCTTGGACATCTCTTTCTGGCCGAGGTTATGGTGGAGCCCCCTGGCGACGTCCGAGATCTTGGCCACCGTGCCGACGAACGATTCGCTGTCGAGGACCATATTCTTGCCCTTCAGGAAATAGGCGAACTCCGTCCCGTTGAAGACGGGTTCCGTCCGGCGGTACTGGGCCAGACGGTCGAGGAGCATCCGCAGCTCTTCCTGCTCGAAATCCCCGGGCTCTTCGGGCGCCGCCTCCGCTTCCGCGGGTGACGTCTCGACGTCCTGGGCCGCCGGCTCCTGGGCATAGAAATCGGCCAGCCGCGAAGTTTCGGGAACCCTGGCCTCAACACGGGGCTCCGGCCGGGTCTCCACCGCGGGCCTCTCCGGGGACGCGGGTTCGGTCCCCGCCTCGAGGAGCTCCCGGACCTTCTTCATCTTCAGCATCTCCTGCCTCAGGTCGGCCGCCGTCTCGCCCGGCTCGAAGGCCGCCTCGAACTGGGCCTTGATGCCGTATTTCTCGTCGAGGTGCTTCTTGAGGCGGTCGGTCTCTTCCTCGGCCCGGTGCCGGATCCCGTCGAGCTCCATGCCGAGGTGGGTGATCTTCTCGAACTCCTCATAGGCCTGGCTCGACATCTTCTCCATCATCTGCCGGCAGCTCAGGGCCCGGTCCAGGTGCCCCTTGATCTGGCTCTGGATCTGCTCCTTGGCGGCCTTGAGCTCGGCCAGGGTGGCCTTGTGCTTTTCGAGGATGCGCTTGCCCTCCGCGAATTCCCGCTCCGCGGCCTCGACCTTCTTCTGGGCTTCCTCTTTCTCCCGGCTGACCGTCTCGGCCAAGGTTCTCTCGATGGCGTCCTTCTGGGCCGCCAGGGACCTATCCAGTTGGCTCTCGATGCCGTCGAAGACCGACGCCAGCTCTTCTTGGGTTTCGAATTGACCTAACATGCGACCCTCCTATGCTCTGGCTCCGGGCGCCAGGCGATTCGTTCATTTTCTTTCGATCGGAGCATATCCGTTTCTTCCGCGGGCAGTGTGACACGCGGCTTCCGTCATGACAATCACCCTTCCGGACGATTGGCCAAAGGATATTTCGGCCTGCCCTCTCACCCCGGGCGATGAGGCGGACTGACTGCCCCGGCAGGCCTCCGGACGCGCCGGCCGTCTACTTGGCCTGGACCGTGGAAGGGACATTTTGATCCTTCTTGTAAAGATGGTTGATGAGGGCCATGACGCTGGCCGGGATCCCGTGCTCGAATTCGACGCCCATCTCGTAGAAACTGTTCTCGATCGTCCGGGCCCAGCGGACCTTGGCGTGGACCTTGATGATCTGCTTGGACCTGGAAAGGTACAGGGTCATCTTGAGGGAGGAGCCAACGGGGAAGAACTCGTCCATCATCAGGATCCTGGCGCCGCCCAGGGAGATGTCCTGGGTCAGGGCGTTGACCTCGGGCCCGCCTTCCGGGCCCCATTTGCCGGGGACCTCGATGACGATGCGGTTCTCCTCCCGGATCCTCCGCTCTTTCCGCTTTTCAGTCGTCACGGGTGTCCCTCTGTTTTATGGTCCTGCGCATCGGTTCGCAGCCCCCATGATAGGCCCGCCCGGACCGGGGCCAATAGCCCGTTCGGGTGAAACGGAGGGTGATTTTGATTCACCCCCTGTCACCCCGAAAAGTACCCTTGGGGAGGCGGGGGTGAGGGCGGGTCGGGAGAGGATTATTCGACCGCTGCGACCGGCGGCCGGCCGGCCGGGTGGTTGCCCGTGATGAATATGGCCATGTGGACGTACTTCCGGTCCTTCGCGTCGAGGGGCGGAACGCCCTCGTAATCGTGCCAGCGGTCGAGAAATTCCCCCCGTGGGATGAAGCCCCGCGACCCCAGGAGCGAAGGGTCTTCGAAATAAAGGTTGTCCCTATCCATTCCGAGCAGGACCATGTAATGGCCGTCGTCCCAGATCTCGGTCCAGGGCCCCTCAGCCCGAGCCCGCCACGCCTGGAGGTCGACGATGGCCGTGACGCCTTTTTTGAGCGCCACTTCCAGGTCGTCCAGGTTGAGGCCTTCCCGGAGCTCGGCCTGGAGACCGAATTCGCGGGCACCGCGGACGATGTCCTCGGGATGGGTCCCCTGCTCGGGGGTGCTGTGGAGACGGGCGATGAGGCGGTCTTCCCGTTCCCCAATTCCCCAATAGGCCAGGACGGCCTGGAGGGCCGCGGCGCCGCAGGAGTAACCGGTGCCCTGGCGGACGTCCGGGACGTCGGAAAGGAGCGAGGACGGCAGGACGGGAGAGCCCTCGGGCCTGAGAGCCGCGCTTTCCTTCAAACCCGTCCAGGATGGAAGCCGGTTCGCGGTGATTCGGCCGGCCACGGAACCCGCCAGGAAAACGATGACGAGCGCGGCCGGAACGCCCCAGCATTTCTTGATTTTCATCGGCGTTTCCCTCCAACCGGAAAATAGGGGAGGATTTCGAGAGGGGAGGCGAGGAGGGCCGCTGCGCCGCCGGCCTTGAGCTCTTCGGCGCTCCGGAACCCCCACAGCGCCCCGACCGGGAGCATCCCGGCGGCCACGGCCGTCAGCATGTCCACGTTCGTGTCGCCTAGGAAGACGACCGCGGCGGGAGGGACGCCCATCTCCGAGGCGATCATCAGGGCCGGCCGCGGGTCAGGCTTGAGCGGGACCCCTGGCATCGCCCCGCGGACGACGTCGAACCGGTGATGGGCCAAGAGCTCGCCCGTCATGATCTTCGTGAACGGGTGGGATTTGTTCGAGAGGACGGCCGTCTTGGTCCCCTTGCGGGCCAGCTCCTCGAGGAGCTCGGGGACTCCCGAGTACGGGCGGCTGTGGTCCCTCCAGCAGAGGCCGTATTCACGGCGGAAGTCCCGGACGATGCCGGCGATCTCCTCGTCCGTGAGGGGGTGGGACGAGAAGGCCCGGCGGACCAGCTCTTCGACCCCGTCCCCGACGAGCGCCTTGTAGGCCTCGATTGGGTAGGACCCGAGGTCCCGCATTTCGAGGACGCGGTTCATGGCCACAGCGATGTCGTCGATCGTGTCGAGGAGCGTCCCGTCGAGATCGAAGATCACCGCCTTGTATACGGGGGACTCCGGACTCATTTCGATCCTGAGAGCCGGTGGAGTTCGCGGAGCCGGGCGTAGACCTTCCAGCCGTTCTCCATCCGGGCCCGGTCGGAATCCGTGACCTCGCGCCGGACCTTGGCCGGGATGCCCGCCGCGACGACTCCCGCGGGGATCTCGACCCCCTCCGGGACCACGGCCCCGGCGGCGATCACGGAGGCTTTGCCGATTTTCGCGCCCGAGAGGACGACCGCGCCCATGCCGATCAGGCAATCGTCCTCAATCGTCGCCCCATGGAGCACGGCCCCGTGGCCGACCGTCACCCTGGCCCCGATCCGGCAGGACATGTTCTCGTCCACGTGGATGACCGTACCGTCCTGGATGTTGGAATCCTCGCCCACGACGATCTCCGCCCCCGGGATGTCCGACCGGAGGACGCAGCCGTACCAGACGCTGGCCCCGCTACGGACGGCGATCTTCCCGACGACGACCGCGCCGGGCGCCACCCAGGCTTGGGGATCGATGTCGGGTTTGGCCAGCTTTCCAGGCAGTGCGGGTTCTGTCATCGTTCCTGCTCCTTCTCTTGGCCCGCGCGCCGGTTCCTGTCGCGGGTCACGAGTGGTTATTGTAGCAGATGAAACCCGACCGGGCCTAGAGATATGAGAGAGATCCCTAAGAAATTCCGGGCCGGGGCCTGACCGGGACGGAGGCCCGGCGGGCGCTCCCCCCGCGAAGCGCGGTCAATTGACGGGTTGCGCGGGCGCCAGGCTCTTGCCGGAGGACAACTTGACGTACGTCCAGACCTTCAGGCCTTTGGCCCCCGACGATTCCATCCCGCGGTTGCCCATCCCTCCCCCCATGCGTCCTCGACCGCCGCCGTACATTCCGCCCCCCCCGCCCATCCCACCTCTGCCGCCCATCCCTCCCCCCATGCCGCCTCCGCGTCCGCCCATGCCGCCCGAACCCTGGCCGGGCCCGTGCCCTCCCTCGCTTTTCGGCACTTCAAACCCCACCGCGATCTTTGTCCCGGGTGCCGCCCCGAGGGCGATGGGAGACCCGGCCGTCGGTTGGAGCGGGATCTTCAGCTCATAGACGAAAAGCTCCCCGCCTGAGGACGAGGCGATTTCGAGACCTTTGGCATCGGAGATGGCCAGTTTCTGCGGCGTGCCGCCCCCATCCCTCAGGATCTCGAGGCTGGGCTTCTCTTCTTCGGCAGGCTCTCCGGCGGGCTTGCCGCCTTCGTCCTTTTCCGTCGACTTGTGTTCAAGGCGAGGCGTCCCCAGGGGATACTTGATGCCCAGGACCTTCTGGTCCCCGCCCTTGGGGTCGAACCAGACCGTCAGGCCCCCCCGCTCGATCTGATGGCGGAGAGATTCGTCCTCCGTGATCAGGCAGATGTAGAGGACTCCCTGGTCGTTGAGGAAACCCTCCTCCGCCTTCGCGTCGCTGATGGCGCTCAGGGCCCCGACCCAATCGTCGGACTTGCCGTCGACAGTGATCTGGCGCTCAGCGGGCCGGCTGTCGGTCTCGTATTTGACCATACCGTCACAGGCGGCAAGCCCCAGGGCCAGGACGATGGTGCCAAGAGCGTAGGTGGTTTTTCGCACAGCAGTTCTCCCTTCCGCTTCTTTAAACTCGCCCGAGGCGAGATTGGATGCAGGGTGACGACGATATTCATGGCCGCATCCATCTTCCGCCTGCGGCCCTCCGTCGTCAAGACGGTCAATTAATTCGGTGACACACAACTCATTACCGAAATAGGCACGGACCCCTATTGAGTGTATTTAGTTGTGTGTCACCGTAATTTCGCCGTAATGACAAGACTCGTCCGCTCCAATCCTTGAAAAAACGCCGCCGCAGGGTTATAATTTTATGCCCCGTTTGATAGATCCAAGAGAGGACACGATGACCGAAACCACCGGATTCTCGGAAAACGCCCTGAAGATCCTCAAGGCCCGCTACTTCCTCAAGAACGAAAAGGGCGAGCTCATCGACAAAGTCCCCTCCGACCTCTTCCGGCGCGTCGCCGTCCACATCGCCTCGGCCGAAAAGTCCAAGGCCGACCGGAAAAGATACGCCGAGGAGTTCTTCCGGATGATGGCCGGCCGCGACTTCCTGCCGAACAGTCCGACCCTGACCGGCGCCGGCCGGGGCATGTGCCTGAGCGCCTGCTTCGTCCTGCCTATCGAGGACTCGCTCGACTCGATCTTCGAGACCGTCAAGAACGCCGCCCTCGTCCACAAGGAGGGCGGAGGCACGGGCTTCGACTTCAGCCGGCTCCGGCCCCGGGGAAGCTTTGTCCGCAAGACCCAGGGCGTCGCTTCCGGCCCGGTGTCGTTCCTCCGCGTCATCGACGCCGCGACCGAGGCCGTCAAGCAGGGGGGGACCCGGCGCGGCGCCAACATGGGCATCCTCCGGGTCGACCACCCCGACATCGAGGAGTTCGTCCAGATGAAGCTCGGCGGCAAGAGCGTCACGAACTTCAACATTTCGGTTGCGGCCACGGACGCCTTCATGGACGCCGTCAAGGCGGGCGGCCCCTACGGACTCATCGACCCGCACACGGGAAAGCCCGCCGGCCAGCGGGACGCCCGGAAGGTCTTTCAGCTCATCGTCGAATCCGCCTGGGCCGTGGGCGATCCCGGCCTGATCTTCATCGACCGCGTCAACCGGAGCAACCCGACGGCGGGCCTCGGCCCCATCCATGCCACGAACCCCTGCGGCGAGCAGCCCCTCCATGACTTCGAGTCCTGCAACCTCGGGTCCGTCAACCTGGCCAATTTCTTCGACGCCAACAAAAAGGACTCGTTCGACTGGGAGAGGTTCGGCCGGACGATCCGGCTCGGCGTCCGCTTCCTCGACGACGTCATCGAGGTCAACCGCTACCCCCTGCCACAGATCGAGCAGACGACGCGCGGCAACCGCCGGATCGGTCTCGGCGTCATGGGTTGGGCCGACCTCCTCCTCCTGATGAAGATCAGGTACGACACGCCGAAGGCCCTGGCCCTGGCCGGGAAGGTCGCCGCCTTCCTGCGCAAGGAGGCCGTGGCCGCGTCGCGCGGGCTGGCCGGGGAGCGGGGAAGCTTCCCGAACATCGGCCGGTCGGTTTATAAGGGCCAGAAGATGAGGAACGCGACGGTCTTCACCATCGCGCCGACCGGGACGATCTCCCGCATCGCCGGCTGCTCGTCCTCGATCGAGCCGGTCTTCGCCTTCGAGGTCGTCTCGAAGATCCTCGATTCCGAGCTCAAGGACGTCCACCAGATTTACGGCGAATGGAAGGCCAAGAACCCGGACAAGCCGCTCCCCGAGTATTTCGTTTCGGCCCACGAGGTCTCGCCCGAGTGGCATGTCCGGACGCAGGCGGCCTTTCAGAAACACGTCGACAACTCCGTGTCCAAGACGATCAACTTTCCCCACGAGGCGGCGGTCGACGACGTGGAGAAGGCCTTCCTCCTGGCCTGGGACCTGGGGACCAAGGGCATCACGATCTACCGGGACGGATGCCGGGAGAGCCAGGTCCTCTACAAGAACGGGACCGAGATCGTGCACCCGCAGGGCCGGCCGACCTCGCTGCCATCCATCACCGACAAGATCAAGACGGGCTTCGGGAACCTCTACGTGACCATCTCCTTCCAGAACCTGAAGCCGTTCGAGGTGTTCGCCTCGATCGGCAAGAGCGGGTACTCGACCATGGCCGACGCCGAGGCCCTGGGCCGGCTCATCTCGCTCGCCCTGCGGAGCGGGGTCGAGGCCGAAGAGGTCATCCAGCAGCTCAAGGGCATCGGCGGCTCCGAGCCCATCTTCACCGAGGGCGGGCTCATCCAGTCCATCCCGGACGCGATCGCCAAGGTTTTGGAGAAGCACTTCGGCGAGGTCCGGCACAACGCCAAGGACTTCTACACGGTCCGCTGCAAGATCTGCGGGGCCCTGCTCCCCGACGAGAAGTGCCCGGTCTGCACGAACTGCGGTTGGAGCAAGTGCGCTTAAAAAATTGAACCCTGCGGCTCCGGATCCGTAGTATAATCCGCATGATTTTGAATCGCCCTTGAGGAGGAGGTCTTCCCATGTCTTCCCGCTTCAGGCCACGCCGTCTGGTCATCCTGCTCTGCCTGACCCTGGCTCTCGCCGCAGCCGCCGCGCCCCAGGCGCCGGCCCAGCAGCCCGGCCAGCCCGTCGACAAGGACTACACCGCGAAGATCCTCGAGTACACCACGGAAAAATTCTTCCTGACCGAGCTCGTCGATCACCTGCCCGCCTCCGGGACAGTGCCCTCGCCCCTCAAGGTCCTCGGGCATATCGCCGGCGCCCCCGACATCCTCGACCATTCCGCCGACATCTACAAGTACTTCCGGGCCCTGGCCGCGGCAACACCACGGGTCCAGGTTTTCTCCCTCGGGCCGACGGACGAAGGCCGCGAGATGATCGCCGTCGCCGTCTCCTCCGACGAGAACATGGCCCGGCTCGCCCGGCTCAAGGAGATCATGTCGCGCCTGGCCGACCCCCGCGGCCTCAAGGACGAGGAAGCGGCCAAGCTCGTCGCCGAGGGCCTCCCCATCTACTGGATCACGGGCGGGCTCCATTCCACGGAATGCGGCTCCCCGGAGATGATGATGGAGCTGGCCTACCGCCTGGCCGTCGAGGACTCCGATGCGATCAAATCCATCCGCCACAACATGGTCATCCTCATGACCCCCATCCTCGAAGTGGACGGTTGGGACAAGGCCGTGGATTCCTATCTCTATAAAAAGGACAACAAGGACAAAAAGACCATCCCTCCCATCTACTGGGGGAAATACGTCCTCCACGACAACAACCGCGACGCCATCGGCCTCGGGCTGAAGCTCACCGGGAACCTCCTCCAGGCCTATTTCGAATGGCACCCGGTCATCATGCACGACCTCCATGAATCCGTCCCCTATCTTTATATCTCGACGGGGACGGGGCCATACAACGCCTGGCTCGATCCGATCACGATCGACGAATGGCAGGAGCTCGCCGATAACGAGATCAGCGGCATGACCCGGCGCGGCGTCCCCGGCGTCTGGACCCACGGGTTCTACGACGGCTGGGCCGCCAACTACGGCTTCTTCGTCGCCCTGTTCCATAACTCCGTCGGCCGGTTCTACGAGACCTTCGGCGGGACCGGCGCGGACACGATGGTCCGGCCCGTGGCCGCCGAATCCAAGCGGGCCTGGTACCGTCCCAACCCGCCCCTCGAGTCGGTCAAGTGGTCCTTCCGCAACAACACGAACATCATGGAGAGCGCCCTCCTCCTGTCCTTCGGGCATGTGGCGGACGGGAGAGAGAGATTCCTCGATGACTTCTATCTCAAGAGCAAGCGGTCCGTGGCCAAGGCCCGGACCGAAGGCCCGGCCGCCTATGTCATCTCTTCGGACACGAAGCGGCCCCTGGCCGCGGCCCGGTTGGTCAACCTGCTCCGGAAGGACGGGGTCGAGGTCCACACGGCCAACGGCGAAGTCACGCTCGGCCAGGACAAGTATCCCGCCGGGAGCACCATCATCCGGATGGACCAGCCCTACAGCCGCTGCGCCGACATGCTCCTCGACACGCAGTACTACAACCCCCAGGACCCGCGCCCGTACGACGACACCGGCTGGACACTGGGGCCGCTCCACAATGTCAAGACCGTCCGCGTCACGGACGCCAAGATCCTGGACGCCCCCATGACGGCCCTGAAGAAGGATGTCGCCATCGAGGGGAAAGTCACCGGGAAGGAGAAAGCCGTGGCTTTCGCCGTCAACCAAACGGCCGAGCCCGAGCTCATGGCCTTCCGCTACCGTCTCAAGGACGTCAAGATGCTGGCGGCCGAGGACGGCTTCACCCAGGGCAAGGCGAAGTTCAATGCCGGGAGCTTCATCATCCCCCGCGAAGGTAATCCGGCCGGGCTCGAGGACATGCTGGCCAAGGCGTGCGGCGACCTCGGCCTCATGGTCTGCGGGCTCGCGGCCAAGCCCGACGTCAAGACCCACGACCTCGACGCGCCCCGGCTCGCCATCGTCCATTCCTGGCTGGACACCCAGGACGAAGGCTGGTTCCGGCTGGCCCTGGACAGCCTGGGGATCCCTTACGCCTACGTCCCGGTCCAGGAGATCCGGGACACCGAGGACCTCAAGTCCAAGTACGACGTCATCATCTTCCCGCCGGCGGGGATGCTGGGCAAGTCCCAGAGGGTGGTCAACGGCATCGGCGGCGCTGAACCCCTCCCTTACAAGAAGAGCGAGAAATACCTGAACCTCGGAACTCCGGACGGGCGCGAGGACATCCGCGGCGGCATCGAGCTCAAAGGGATCCTCCATCTCAAGCAGTTCCTGGAGGCGGGCGGGCTGTTCATCCCGATCGCCGGGATGGCCGAGCTCCCCATCGACTACGGCATCGTGGAGAGCGTCGCCGTGGCCCAACCCAAGAAGCTCAAGGTCATCGGCGCCGTCCTCAGCGCGAACATCACGGACCTCCAAAGCCCCATCGGCTACGGCTATGACCAGAACCTCGGCGTTTATTTCAGCGGCGGCCCGGTCCTCGAGACCGGCCTGAAGGCCGTGATCGGCGCCGACATCTCAGATCTCACCGGCGGGGGAGGGGAGGCCGCCGGCCGGCCGTCGGGCCGCGGCGGGCTCAAGGACCCCGACGTCATCCAGGGCAGGGCCCAGAGAGCGGAGAAGGGCGCGGGCCTCTTGACGGGGGGGATCCCCCCCGAGTTCAAGGAACTCTTCGACCTCTATATGCCGCCCGACCTCAAGACGATCCGGGCCATCATGCGCTTCGACACGGCCGACAAGCTCCTCGTTTCGGGACTCTGCGAGGGCGGAGAGGAGCTGGCCGGGAAGCCGGCCGTCGTGGACGTCCCGGTAGGGAAGGGGCATGTCGTCATCTTCGCCATCAACCCCATGTGGCGCCAGCAGACTTTCGGGAGCTTCTGCCTCCTCTTCAACGCCGCCATGAACTACCGGAGCTTGGACCTCGGCCGGCCCAAGCCCCCTGCCGACGCGAAATAAGCGAAGGAGGGGAGGAAGAGGGGGCGTGCCGCGGCAGGCTCCGTCCGACCTTATTTCTTGAGGTCGAAATAGAGCCAAAGATACCAGCGGAACTTGATCTTCATCCGCAGCATCTCGTTCCGGTAAGGGCCGTCCTTGCAGAACCAGACGCGGACGTTGCCCTTCTTCCTCCAGACGTCCTTGGGCGCCTTGTCGGGGCCCGCGGTCTGTTCGACCGCCCAGATATCGACGCGATAGGCCCGGGTCCCGTATTCGGAGAAGGTGTCGAGGTCGCTGACCTCGCACCGGAAGACGCGCGGGATGCCGTTCAGGAGAAAGGGCGTTTCGAAGACCTGGCCGACCTTGAGGTCATGGTCCATCATGTATTCGAGCGGCGAGAGGATGGAGCCGTAGCTGCCCTCGATCCGCTTTTCCGTCCCGTTCTCCCGCTCCGAGACGGCGTGGTCCCGGAAGAAGGCGATCTTCTCCGCCTGGTACTTAAGGTTGCGTTTCAGGAACCCCGACGAGGAGCTTTCGAAGCCCCGCCACTCCGCGACGGCCTCTTTGTCGACGGACCCATCGGGCAAGAGGGGATAGACCTTGAGCAGGCTGAAGTCGCCGCGAAAGTCCCTGTTCTTCTTGATCTGGGCTTCGTTCGAGGCGCCCGACATGCGCAGCGACTTCTCCAGCCGCCCGCCCTTCGCCCGGAGGGCCGACTCGATCGTCATGGAGCCGACATCGCCCAGGTTCCCGATGATGAAAAGATGGGCGCTGATGCCGTAGCTGCCGGCCTTCTCCTTGATGGCCTGGGCCGCTATCGGGGCGGCCGGCGGTTGCTGCCGGGCCGGGGCCGCGGTTTGAAGGAAGAGGGCCGCGGCGAGGGCGAGCCCCGCCGGGCCCGGCCGCGGGCGCGCGTCCCGGACCCGGCCAGCGGTCGTCGAAAGCTTCATCGCGGCTCCTTGGGAGAGATCTTGTAGTTCGGGTCCATGTATTCTTTTTCCCAGATGGGGTCGAGGAGCTCGGCCACCGCCCGGTTGTACTCGATCATGCCTTTCCGATAATCCGGATCGTCCAGGGCCGCGCCGGCGTTTTCGTCGAGGGGATGGAGCCGGTACTTCTGGAGCACGGGGTGGAACTCTTCGTAGTGGTCGCGAATGGGACAGGGCATCATCCAATTCCTGATGTTCTTGCTCTCGCCGTATTTTTTATCATATCCGTACGCGATCTGCCACTCCCGGACCCTGCGGAAGAACGGGTTGTCCCAAACGTCGTTCAGCGTCTTTCCGTCGGCGTACGCCGTGTTGACGTTGACCGGGGAATAGGGCATGAAGACACAGGGAACGACGTCCCCGTTCCAGCAGACGGCCATGTAGCCGCCGGCCCGCCCGGCGGCGATGCAGCCCATGGCCGCCGTCCCGCCGTTCCAGAAGTCGGAGACGTAGAGCCGCCGGTCCCGGATGAGCTCCCACGAGCGCTTCCACATCCAGAGGCGCTGCTCGGGCGTGGGCAAGAGGTCCAGGGTGATGGCCCTCCCGATGGGCATGTACTGGAACACCCAGGCGAAGTGGGCGCCCATCTCATTGAAGTAGAAGTCGATGACCCGGTCCGAGAGGATCTCCTCGATGTTCTCCCTCGTCGCGGTGATGGACACGCCGAAGAGGACCTTCTCCCGGCGAAGGCGCTCCATGGCCGCGACGATCCGGTCGAAGACCCCGTCCCCGCGGCGGGCGTCCGTCCTCTCCTTCATCCCCTCGATGGAGACCGCTGGCATGAGGTTGCCCATCCTGGCCATGCGGCGGGCGGTCTCGTCGTCGATGAGCGTCCCGTTCGTGTACATCATGAAGAAGACGTCGGGGTGGCTCTCGGCGAGGTCCATGACGCCGTGCCCCCCGTCCCTGTAGGCCAGCGGCTCGCCCCCGCTGAAGACGACGAAGCGGCCCCCCCAGAGCGTGCGGACCTCGTTGACGAGGCGGTCCAGGACGGGCCAGCTCAGCTTCTCGTTGACGGCCGTCGAATCCGCGTAACACCCTTTGCAGTTGAGGTTGCAGAACTTCGTCGGGCTGATGAGGAGGATCTCCGGCGGCCGGGCCCCGTAGCTCTCGATGAACTGGGCCCGGGCCGTCGGCTCTCCCTTTTTGAGGAGGACGTCGTGGGCCAGGTTCTTGATGACTCCCCGGATCGAGGCCTTGCTGAGGCTGTTCGCGGCCAGGGCCCTCTCGATGGTCTTGAAGATGGCCATGGTCATTTCCAGCCTGTCCTCGATGATGCGGGCCGGCCTCGTGCCTCTTTCGGCCGTGCCGAGGCGCTCCCGGAGGAGATTGTTCTCCAGCGACCGGACCAGCGCCTTTCGGACGAACCCGAGCCTGGCCAGCCCCGGGGCCGCCCAGGCGGTGGCCCTGAGTCCGGCGGAAAGAAAGGCTTTCCGGACATCCGGGAGCTTCGACTCGCGGGCCGGGGCCGCGCCCGGATTCTCATTTTTTAGAGCAGTGTTCACACCTTTGTTTTCCATGTCTTACCCCTCCAAGGAATGCTTGACGGGGTTCCCCTTTTCCCGCTTTGGATGGTACCACGAAAACCGGGCCCAATCAAGCCGGCCTTTGTGATAAGATGGTGGCGTTGGGATATGCCGTCGCGAGAAGCTTGGCGAAGCTGAAAAAACCCGGCTCAGGAGGGCCCGCCGATGTGGACAGGTGAACCGCAGACCATCATCAAAGTCCTGATCGTGGCCGGCGTCGCCGCCGCCTCGATCCTGCTCGGTTTCCTTTTCCAAAAGATCCTCTCCACGAGGCTTCACCGGGCGGCCCGGAAGACCTCGATCCTGTGGGACGACCTCCTCATCGAGTCACTCCACGGCTTCATCGTCGTATGGATGTTCCTCGTCGGCTTGGCCGTCATCCTTAAGTTCGTCCCCCTCCGGCCCGAATACCTCAAGATCCTCGAGCGGACGATCGGCGTCCTTGGCATCTTCTCCGCGGTCCTTTTCGCGGTCCGGTTCGCCCGGAAGGCCATCCATGCCTACGTGGACCGGATCACGGGCGTGCCGACCTCGATCTTCAGGAATTTCGCCGTCGTCGTCATCTACCTCCTGGGCTTTCTCATCATCCTCGATTACCTGGGGGTCTCGATCACGCCCCTGATCACCGCTCTGGGCGTCGGCGGCCTGGCCGTGGCCCTGGCCCTCCAGGACACGCTCTCCAACCTGTTCTCGGGGCTCAATATCCTGATGACCAAGCAGGTCAGGCCCGGCGATTTCGTCCGCGTCGAGACGGGCCAGGAAGGGACGGTCTCGGACATCACCTGGCGGAACACGACGATCCGGGGCCTCGACAACAACCTCATCGTCATCCCGAACAGCAAGCTCGGCCAGTCCATCGTCACGAACACTCACCTCCCGGAGAAGGAGATGACCCTCTTCTTCCCGGTCACCGTGGGCTTTGACAACGACCTCCGGGCCGTCGAGCGGGTGACCGTCGAGGTCGCCCGGGAGGTCCTGGCCGACCCGGAGCGCGGCGTCCCCGGCTTCGAGCCCTACATCCGTTACGCCGCCTACACCGAGCTCGGCGTCCAGTTCAATGTCGTCCTCAGGATCAGGGAATACACGGACCAGTACCCGATCAAGCACGCATTTTTCATGAGGCTCCACGAGCGCTTCCGGCAGGAAGGGATCCGGTTCCCCGTCCCGGCCCGGAATGTCAGATTAGAGAAAGAATAAGGCTCCGGAAGAGCATCAGGTTCAGGGCGATGACGACCGCCGCGACCACCCAGAGGACGATCCTGAGAAAAGGAGTGTTCGCGTATTTCCCCATGACGGCCGAGGACGATGTCAGGCGGATCTGGGTGACGATCGTGATCGGGAGCTGGACGCTGAGGAGCATCTGGGACAGGAGCAGGGCCTTGAACGGGTCGCCGATGAGGAAGCTCCCGGCCGTCGCCGCGACCAGGGTCAGGCCGACGCCGATCCTCGAGTGGAAGTCCCTGATGTCGTAGGGCTCGCCGAAGATGGCGGCGAAGACGGTGCTCCCGGCCATGCCCGCCGTCACCGTGGAGGAGAGGCCCGCGAGGATCAGGGCAAAGGCGAAGACCAGGGCCGCGGTCCCGCCGACAAGGGGCCCGAGCATGTCGTGGGCCTGTTCGATCTCCGTGACTGCCGTCTTCCCGAAGAAGGTCGCGGCCGCGATGATGATCATGGCGCTGTTGATGGCCCAGCCGACGCCCATGGAAAAGAGCGTGTCGGTGAACTCGAACTTGAGCTGCCGCCGGATGACCTTTTCGTCCGCGAGGTTCCACTGCCGGCTCTGGATGATCTCCGAGTGGAGGAACAGGTTGTGCGGCATGACCACGGCCCCGAGGACGCTCATGATGATGAGGATGGAGCCGGCCGGGAATGCCGGGCGGACCCAGGAGACGGCCACCTTGCCCCAGGGGACGTGGACGAGAACGAGCTCGTAGAGAAAAGCCAGGCCGATGAGCGAGACGAAGGCGATGATCCACTTCTCGAGCTTCGGGTAGGAATTGGTGAAGAGCATGACCAGGACGAACGCCGTGGCCAGGACGGCCCCGGCCTGGAGTGGGAGGCGGGGGAAGAGCATGCGGAGGCCGATGGCCGCGCCCAGGATCTCGGCCAGGGCCGTGGAGACCGAGGCCAGGACCGCGCTCCCGAGGATGAGCCGGGCCGGGATGGGGCGGACGTACCGGGTCGTCGCCTCCGACAGGCAGAGCCCGGAGGCGATCCCGAGGTGGGCCACGTTGTGCTGGAGGAGGATGAGCATGAGCGTCCCGAGGGTGATCACCCACAGGAGGGCGTAGCCGTGGACGGCGCCCGCCGCGATGTTCGCGGCCCAGTTGCCCGGGTCGATGAACCCTACGGTCACCAGGAGCCCTGGGCCGATGTAACGGAGGAAGGCGAACGCTTCCCGGCGGCTGGCGTGGGTCCTGAAGCGGTCGTAAAGAGCCATGTTGGGATGACTATTGTACCAATATTTCGGTGACACACAACCAAATACACTAAAATAGACGAATGCCCAATTTCGGTAATGAGTTGTATGTCACCGTAATTGACCGTAATTGTAAGGATGGGTAAACTTGCGGTTTTTCCACTTTTCTGGTATTTTTCCGACTGACGTCAAGGGAGTGAAGCTCCCGGCCGGAATATTCATCGAGGAGTCATCGATATGAAGAAAACCGCTTTGATCATCATCATGCTCGCGGCCGTCGCCGGAATGTCGCACGCGCAGACGGGCCGGACGGGAGGCAACGTCGGGATCGGGATCATCTTCGGCGAGCCCACCGGCGTGAGCTTCAAGTACTGGACGGGACAGACGATCGCCATCGACGCGGCGGCGGCCTGGTCGTTCGCCGGCGGTTCCTCCTTCCAGATCCACGCAGACCTTCTCTTTCATAGCTTCGACCTTTTCCGCGTCGATACAGGCCGGATGGCCCTCTATTACGGGTTCGGCGGGCGTTTCAAGACGAGGGATGAGAACGGCGATGCCCAGCTGAGCTTCCGCGTCCCGATCGGGATCTCCTATGAGTTCCAGCGGACCCCGATCGAGCTCTTTGTCGAGCTCGCCCCGATGCTCGACCTGACGCCCAAAACCCAGGGCGCCATCGGCGGGGGCATCGGATTCCGGTATTATTTCTAAGGCGGGAAACCGACGATCCTATCTCGGGAATCGAAACCGTCCTCCAGGTTCCGAGCAGCGTCGCTCGCCTTATCGGTCTGCTTTTTCCTGCTCCTGCCAGCGGCAGCATCGGGACCGGGCGCCGGCGCGGCAGGCGCTGATATCCCTCAAGTCCCCAGCCTTTTCCTCTCGCCGATATCCGTAAAGCCGGGGGATACGCTGCGGGTCCTGGCGTCCTTCGAAACGGGCTTCCGCGACGTCAGGATCACGGTGGTCGGGCCGGCGTCCTCCGGGCCTCTTCCGCAATTGAAAGTCAAAAGAGGAGGGGGGCCGCCGTTCTGGCAGGCCGCGGAATTCCGGCTCGGCCCGGCGGGCCGCTATACGGTCACGGTGATGAAAGACGGCCGCAACGCCGGGAGCGCCGTCTGGATCGACGTTCCGTCCGCGGGGCCCCGGGCGAGAAAGACGCGGGGCGTCTGGGATAACGAGAGAGGCTGGACGAAGGCCGACGAGAACCTCTACTCCGCCTGGCTCGAAGCGCTCTTCCTGGGCACCGACGAGCGCTCCTCGTGGCCGTCGCTTCATGAGGCCGTGGACGACCCGGGGAGGAACCTTCTCTTCGACCACTTCGGGGTCGGCGAAGACGACCCGGGCGGACGGGACCGGGTCGAGATGACGCCGGACTGCGCCGACAATCCTTTTTTTCTCCGGGCCTATTTCGCCTGGAAAATGGGACTGCCCTTCGGTTTCTACGAGTGCAGCTGGGGGAACCTGGACTCGGCCCCGCGGGGCCTCCGCTGGTGGACGAACGAATCCCTGAGCGGGGGAGGGGGGGGCCCGGCGCAGGCTTTCGGCCGCATGCTCCCCATCCTCAAGAATTCCGTCCATGCCGGCAACGGAAGGATGGAATTCAAGACCGACCAGTCCGATTATTACCCCCTCCCTTTGACGCGGAAGGACTTGAGGCCGGGCGCCGTCTTCGCCGACCCCTACGGTCACACCCTGACGATCGTCCGCTGGGTCCCGCAAACCGCCAAGAGCCCGGGACTGCTCCTCGCGGTCGATGCCCAGCCCGACGGCACGATCGGCATCAAGCGCTTCTGGGAGGGGAATTTCCTCTTCAACACGCGGGAAGTGGTCGGCGAACCGGGCTTCAAGGCCTTCAGGCCGATCGTCCTCGAGGGCGGGCGGCCGAGGCTTCTGACGAACGAAGAGATCAAGAGGAGCTCCGATTACGGGAATTACTCCCTGGAGCAGGAAAAGATGTCCGCGGGGGCGTTCTACGCGGCCATGGAGAAGATCATCAACCCCGACCCTCTCGATGCCGGGGGCGCTTTCCGCGACATGTTCCGGGCTTTCCATGAGCAGCTGATCGTCAGGGTCGGGTCCGTGGCCGTCGGCGAAAACTATATGAAGACCCATCCCGGGGCGGTCATCCCGATGCCGGCAGGCGGCTCGGCCGTGTTCCAGACCACGGGGCAATGGGAGGATTTCTCGACGCCCAACCGGGACCTGCGTCTGCTCATCGGCATCGATACGATCCTCGGGTTCCCGGATAAGGTGGCGAAGAACCCGAGAGCGTTCGGGATCCCCGAGAAAAGGACGCCGGAAACGGTGAGAGACGAGATGCTGGCCCTCGAGAAGAAGTGGGCAGCGGAGCTCACCATCACCTACGTCCGGTCGGACGGCACGCCACAGACGCTGACCCTCGGAGACATTTTCGAGCGCAAAGAGGCCCTCGAAATGGGTTACAACCCTAACGACTGCGTTGAGACACGGTGGGGGGCGCCCGAAGGGAGCGCGGAGAGGGCGGCCTGCCGCCGGAGGGCCCCGGACTACCAGGTCGAGCGGATGAAGGCCATGCGCGTCTGGCTCCACAAGCGCCTCCACCCCGCGACATAGCTTCTTGGGGGTCGGACCAATTTATCTTCTGCTAAATAAATGAGTTAGTTATTATTCGAGACCCTTTTATGGCCTTAAGTCTCGCTTCTCAGCCCCAAAAACAAAGAGTTAAGGCCGGCGGGCGAGCTTCCTCAACCGGCAATCCTTAAACCTTTGTTTTTGGCCATTAAAACAAGGACTTAAGACTAGGAAGGCGGCCCAAAAATCGACCATCTATATCAATATCGATGAGTTAATTTGGCCCGACCCCAACCCTAATCAACCCTAATTTTTTTTGACATCACTTCCGGAAAGTGTTAACTTTTCAATTAAAGCATGGGATATCACAGCATCGCGCTGAAGAGGAGATGTCCATGGACCGAACCATCCGATTCACTCTGAACGGCAAGCCCGTGAGCCTCTCCGCCGACCCGGAGCGGATGCTCCTCTGGGTCCTCCGGACGGACCTCGGCCTCACGGGGACGAAGTTCGGCTGCGGGGAGGGTTTCTGCGGCGCCTGCACGGTCATCGTCAACGGCGAGGCCGTCCGCTCCTGCCAGACCCCGCTCAAGAGCGTCGAGGGCAAGAAGGTCCTGACGATCGAAGGCCTGGAGAAAAACGGCCGCCTTCACCCCTTGCAGGAAGCGTTCATGAAGCACGACGCCCTTCAGTGCGGCTACTGCACGCCGGGCATGATCCTCACGGCCTACAGCCTGCTCCAGTCGAAGCCCCGGCCGGGGGAGAAGGATATCCTGGACGCCCTCGAGGGCAACCTCTGCCGCTGCGGCGCACACCAGCGCATCGTCACGGCCGTTCAGGACGCGGCCGCGGCCGTTCAAGGAGCCGGAAGCCATGAAAAAGAATAGCTACGACGAATATCCGTTCGAGAACGTCCCGAACGACGCCCTGAGCCGGCGTGACTTCCTCAAGCTCACGGGCGGCGGCATCCTCGTTTGTGTGACCTTGGGAGAAGCCTCTCTCCTTCAGGAGGGGGCCCAGCGGCGGGCCGGCGGGCCGATGTATCCCGAAGATATCAACGCTTACCTCCTGATCCGTCCGGACGGCCGAGTGACGAGCTTCACCGGCAAGATCGAACAGGGCCAGGGCGCCATGACCTCGCTTCCCCAGATGGTCGCCGACGAGCTGGACGTCCCGCTGGCCTCCGTGGACATGGTCATGGGCGATACGGAGCTTTGTCCGTATGACATGGGGACGTTCGGCTCCATGACGACGCGTTTCTTCGGCCCGGCCCTGAGGGCCGCCGCGGCCGAAGCCAGGGCCGTGCTCCTCGAGCTGGCCTCTGAAAAGCTCAAGGTCCCGGTCGGCAGGCTCTCGGTCAAGGACGGGGTCGTCTTCGACAGGACGAACGCCAAGAACAAGGTGACCTACGGCGAGCTCGCAGCCGGAAAGAAGATCGAACGGCACATCACGCCGAAACCGTCACCGAAGCCCGTTTCCGAATGGGCGGTCATGGGCAAGCCTGTCCTCCATCGCGACGCCCGCGAGAAGGTCACGGGAAAGGCCAGGTACGCCGGCGACATCCGGGTGCCCGGGATGCTCTACGCGAAGGTCCTGCGGCCGCCCGCCCACGGCGCCAAACTCAGGAAGTTCGACGCCTCAGAGGCCGCGAAGATCGCCGGCGTCACGGTCGTCCATGACGGCGACATCGTCGCGGCCCTCCATGAGTTCCCGGATGTCGCCGAAAAGGCGCTGGCCGGGATCAAAGCGGAATACGAACCTTCCGACTCGAAGCTCGACGACAAGAATATCTTCGAGCACCTCCTCAGCGTCGCCCCGCCGGCCAGGACCGTCGCCGAGGGCGGGGACCTCAAGCAGGGCGAGGCCCTCTCGTCCGCCGCCTTCGACGAGACGTACCTGAATAGCTACGTCGCCCACTCGGCCATGGAGACGCATACCGCCCTGGTCAAGATCGAAGGGGACAAGGCGACGGTCTGGCCCTCGAGCCAGGCGCCTTTCCGGGTCAGGGACGAAATCGCCCAGACGCTGGGCCTGCCGCCCGGGAACGTCCATGTCATCTCGCCCTTTGTCGGCGGCGGCTTCGGCGGAAAAACGGCCCACCGCCAGATCGTCCAGGCGGCCAGGCTGGCCAAGCTCACGGGAAAGCCCGTCCAGGTCGCCTGGAGCCGGGCCGACGAGTTCTTTTGGGACACGTTCCGGCCGGCCGCGGTCGTGAAGATCAAGTCCGGGACGGACGCGGCGGGGAAGATCGTCCTCTGGGACTACACCGTTTATTTCGCGGGCGAGCGGAGCTCGTCCCATTTTTACGACATTCCCCACCACCGGACGGTTTCCGTCGGGGACTGGGGAGGCGGAGCAGGAGGAGGAGCGCCCAGCGCCCATCCGTTCGCGGTCGGGGCCTGGCGGGCGCCCGGCTCGAACACCAACGTTTTTGCCCGCGAATCCCAGATCGACATCATGGCGGCGAGAGCGAAGATGGACCCCCTCGAGTTCAGGCTGAAAAACCTGACCGACGGGCGGATGAGGCGCGTCCTCATGGCGGCCGCGGACAAGTTTGGCTGGAAGCCAGGGGCCGCGCCGAGCGGGCGCGGCCTCGGCCTCTCCTGCTCTGACTACAGCGGGACCTACGTCGCGGCCGTCGCCGAGGTCGCCGTCGATAAGAAAACGGGCGGGATCGGAGTCAAGCGCGTCGTCTGCTCCCAGGACATGGGCCAGTGCGTCAATCCCGAAGGCGCGACCATCCAGATCGAGGGCTGCGTCACGATGGGGCTGGGATATGCCCTGGCCGAGGAAGTCCACTTCAAGGCCGGCGAGATCCTGGACCTCAACTACGACACCTACGAGATCCCGCGCTTTTCGTGGCTTCCGAAGATCGAGACGGTCCTCGTCGAAAACAACGCCCTCCCGTTTTCGGGAGGCGGCGAGCCGGCCATCACCAACATGGGGGCTGTTCTGGCCAACGCCGTGTTCGACGCGACGGGGGCCCGGCTGTATCAGCTCCCGATGACGAAGGACAGGGTCAAAGCGGCCCTGGCCGCGATCGTTCCGAAATAAGCGCCCGGGCCACAGGCCTTCGCCCTTAGGAGCCGTCCCCCGTCAAGAGGGGGCAACCGCTAAAGAGCGGAAAAGTTCTTCAGGACCTTTTGGATTCTTGCCTTTTTTTCCACGGGGTCCAGGTCCTCGACGATCGGAAGGAGAGAGTCCTTGAGGTCTTTTTTCAGGGCGTTGTCGAGCCATTCGATCGCGTTGGCCACTGAGTTCCGGGTGCCTTTCCGGATATTCTGGTAGGCCGTGCGGATGTCCTCCTGCGGATAGTACAAGCCCAGCAGCTTGAAGATTTCCGCGAAATAGACCTCCAGGTTCCTGTCCAAGTGCTGCCGGAGCATTGCCGTCTCCTCGCCGGGACCCAGGCTTTGGATGTCGATGAAGGTTTGGCAGTACCTTTTGATGAACGAGCAGGTCTTCTTTTTGAGCGCCCACGCCGATAACGGGATCTCCGGATTTTCCGCGCGGACGCGGTCCAGGGCATCGATGAGGACCTCCTCCAGCCCGCCGTCCCCGTGTTCCAGCTCCTCCATCAGGGCCAGGACGGCCCTCCGCGTTCCGGTCCGGGCCAGAACTTCGACCACGGCCATCCTCAGGACCATCGCTTTGGAGGCGTCATGCAGGTTCTCTTCGAGCGCCCCGATCGCCGCGTCGCCGTAGTTGTGCAAGGCGTCCACGGCGTCCTCCAGGGTCACGAAATTGCCCAGCTTCCGGATGATCGCCGGGATGTCGGCCGCCCGCTTGAGCCTGGCCGCGCTCTTCAGGGCGAAGCAGGAGACCCTTGGAGAGGCGTCGTCGATGAGCCCCGTGAGCCGGTCGGCCAGGGGGGAGGCCGGACTCATCAAGCCGATGACTTTGGCAAGCTCCATCTTATGGACCTCCGAATCCTGCTTTTCCGCCAGCACCTTGTCCAGGTAGGATTGCATCACCTGCTGATAGTCGTCCGAGGACACGATGAGGGGGATTTCGGTCAGGATGTCTTCGGGCCGGAGCTCGTCAGGAATTTCCGGGAATTGGGCGGCCCCTCCGGCCGCGAAGCGGTCGGCGAGGGCCGTGGCCCGGACTTCCCCGGATTTCTCCTCGATGATCTTCTTGATGTCCGGGCTGAGCTTGTCCCGGGCCAGAAGGTCGAAGATATGGAGCGCGTAGAGGACGGAGCTCCAGTTGCGGCTGTCGATGGTGTCAAAGATGAGCTTGGCATATTCGACGTCGAGCTTTTTCGTCAAGTCCCTCTCGGCCCGGTCCCACAGCGGCTTGATGTTCCCTTTGAGGGTCGCGAGATACTCCTTCCCGATCTTCAGGTTGAAAAAAGCCCACGGGATGAGGAAGGCGATGATGACCCAGCTCAGATACTTGGCCAGGCCCGGGTCAAATACGGGGGTATAACCCTGGACGGGCTTATTCAGGAGAAGGGCGAAGGCGAGGAGCACGAGGGCCCCGACGACCTTGGCGAATTGGCTCACGAACATTTCGATGAAGGCCTTGGCCTTATGTCTCAGAGGAGCGGGGACGGGGATGTAAAGGATCTCCCGGATCGGATGGCTCACGGAGAAGGTCAGACTTTCGTCGCTCCCCCTGATGAAAATTCCGGAAAGAAGGCCGAAGGGAGTGAGAAGGATGGCCAGGGAACAGGCCAGGATCACCGCCGGATTGAGAAGCAGGGAATGGGCCGCGTCCAGCTTCCTGAGAAAATACCCCGCCATCAGGAAATTCAGGAAGAGGGCGAAAACGGTCAGGGCGGGTTCGAAAAAACCGAAGAAGGACTGCAGGGCTTTCTGATTGACGGAATAATGCAGGAAGGAGGCGGAGAGGAATTGGAATTCGATGCATGTCGAAACGATGACCCCGATGGCCACGATCACGGCGATGAGGGAGAGGAACCTGTCCTTCCGGACCGCGTCGAGGCTGTCCATGAAGCCGGCTTTTCGTCTTTCCCGGGACACCTGTCCAGCCGGTTCCAGGCCGTCCTTGGGCGGCTGTTTCTCCTTGGCCACAAATATGGCCCGGACGACGAAGATGCTGCCGAAGAGCATGGCGCAGGCCAGGGGCATCAGCCAGACACCGAGAAAGGTCTCGGACAGGAATCCCACCAGCAGCCCGCCCACGACACCGCCCAGGATCCCGCCGGTGTTCAGGAACCCGATCAGGCGCTTGGCTTCCCTGGGATTATAGATCTCGTTGACGATCGTCCAAAATCCGGTGATGAGGACAACGATCAGGACGCTGGCCCAGGTCCAGTAGAAAAATGAGATAAAGTGGCTTTGTTGGCCGTAGCGCGTCCGAAGGACCCATTGCAGGAAGATCCCCGAGACGGCGAAGAAGACGAGGCTGGAGGTGATCAAAGCCGGGATCGACGTGTTGAGCTGGACCTTGGAATAAAGAAAGACGACCAGGCCGGTGATGACAACCGCGGAGAGGTAGGCCTCCGGAAGCGCCCCGACTCCCTCTCTCCAGAGGAAATGGGTTGTCCGGAGGGCGTTGATGATGGTATGAGGAGCGGCGATGAGGAAAAAATAGGAGAAAAGCAGGAAAGCGAGCTTCTCCTCGCCGGGCTTGATCTTGATGAAGCGGCGCAGAGTCCTGGACCGACGGCCGATTTCCATGCCTGACCCCCCTTCGGGTCGGGTTGGGCCAAGATTAGCAATAAAGAACAGGCGAGTCAACCTTGGATCCGCCCCTCTTGACCAGGGCCGGCGGCCGGCGCTATTATCATTTTAAGATGGGGGCCTCATTTCCTATCCCCAAACGATGATCTTGAGAGAAAGAGGAAAGGGGGGACCGATGGAGATCTCGCCGTCGAACGGGATGGAAAAGCCGGGCCAGGAAGCACCGGGAATCGCCTATCGCTTCCTTAGGATCTTCACGGACATCAAAGCCGGGGAGGCGGGCACCGCCCTCCTCCTGACGCTCAACGTCTTTCTCCTCCTTCTCGCATACTATCTCATCAAGCCCGTTCGGGAAGCCCTCGTGATATCCTCAAAGGGTCCGTTCGTCAGAAGCTCTCTGGCCGCTGCCCAGGCCATCCTGTTCATCTTTGTGGTCAAAGGGTTCAGCCGGCTGGCCTCGAAAGTCGCGCGGCACCTCCTGATCGCTTGGGTCACGCTCTTTTTCATCTCCAACCTGGTCCTCTTTTGCCTCCTCAAAGTCTGGGGGGTGCCGGTGGGGACGCGGGCCATCGCCTTTTTCATCTGGGTCGGCATCTTCAATATCATGACCGTGGCCCAGTTCTGGAGCTTTGCCGCCGATATCTACACCGACGAATCCGGGAAGCGGCTGTTCCCCATGATCGCCGTCGGCTCGACATGCGGCGCCGCCTTCGGGAGCGCGATCGCCAACATGATCATCAAGCCTCTGGGGCGCCATTTCGACTCCGGCATGATGCTGATGGCGGCCAGCGTCCTGGGCATTTGCATCGCCCTGACGATCGTCATTCACAAAAGGGAGATCAAACACATCCGGGAAAGGGCCGGCAAAGGCCAGCCCAAAATCCTGGAAGAAGAAAAAAGCAAGGAACGACCCCTGGCGAAAGGAGGCGGGTTCAACCTGGTCTTCAAGAGCCGCTACCTCCTTTTCTATGCCCTGCTGATCCTCTGCCTGAATTATGTCAATTACCAGGGGGAGAACATCTGGGGCTGGGTCGTCAAACAGACCGCCGCCAAGGCGATCCACGCGGGGATGGCAGGAGGGATGGAAGCCCAGTTTACAGCCGGCCTTTATGCGGACTATAACCTCTTGTACAACATCATCGCCATGGTCGTTCAGCTCTTTCTCGTATCGCGCATCTTCAAGCGGGTCGGCGTCAGCGGGGCCCTCCTCATCCTGCCCTTTGTCGCCCTGGGCGGATATGGTCTGATCGGGGGGTTGGGGGCGTCATTGTTGTTGGTCAAGTGGGCAAAGGGTTTTGAGAACGGCCTGGATTATTCCCTCATGAATACGACCAAGGGCGCTCTGTTCCTTATCACCTCTCGAGAGGAGAAATATAAGGGCAAAGCCGCGGCTGATACGTTTTTTTACAGGACCGGCGATACCCTTGCCTTCCTCACGTTCGTCATCGGCATGCAATACCTGCACTTCAGTGTGGAACGTCTGGCCCTGGTCAACGTCGTGGTCACTGCGATCTGGATCCTGTTCTGCTTCCTGGTGATCAAGGAATACAAGAAGATCAAAGCCAAGGCGGCGGTCCCCGCAGTTGGGCAAATTTCTTAACCGGATGGGAAAACCCGGGGGGACCCTAACTCTCGAATCTGTACCGGAGCAGGGTCCAGAGGGCTATGAAAAAGTCCTTGTGACGGATCTTCTTGCCTTCCTTCCGGTTGCGGGCCTCATAGGAGATCGGCAGCTCTTCGATCCGGACACCCCGGTTCTTCAGCTTCGCCGTGACCTCGAAGCAGAATTCGAACCCCCGGCAGCGAAGTGCGAGAGATCTCAGGAGATCGGTCCGGACCGCCTTGTACCCGCACGAGACGTCGGTCAGCTGCGCCCTGAAAAGAAGGTTCGCGGCCGTGTTCAGGACCTTGTTCGCGACCCAGTTCTGGAACGCCATCTTCTCCGGCCAGCGCCGTCGCCGGAAGCGGGTGCCATAGACAGCCTCAGCCTTTCCGTCGACGATCGGCTGGATCAGGGCGGGGATATCCCGGGGGTCGTACTCGAGGTCCGCGTCCTGGACGATGACGATGTCGCCGAGCGCCTCCGCCAGCCCCCGCCTCACGGACGAGCCCTTGCCGAGGTTCCCGGGATTGGTGAACAACCGGACAGGCTTCCCTGATCCGGAGTACTGGGTGATGACTTCGCGTGTCCGGTCGAGGCTCGCGTCGTCGACGATGACGACCTCGTGGTCGACCGGGAACCTGACGGCTTCGAGGCTTGTCAAGACCTCGCAGATCGTGCCGGCCTCGTTATATGCGGGGATGATGATCGAGAGCTTCATCTCTTACCGGAGGCGATAGAGGGTGAAAAACTCGTTCCCCTTCACGAACTCGATATCGATCGGGAAACTGGCCATGAGCGGCCGCAGGTCCTGCCCCGCGTACGGATGGTTGTGGCAGAGGATGATCCATTTCGCCCGGAAGGCGCTCCGGATGATATCCGGCAGCCTGCTGACGACGGAGCCCGACTCCATGGCGGCCCGCAACTTGGAGATCTCCGGGTCCCTCGCGCGGGCCTCGATGGCCTTGATGATGGGCAGGGCTTTTTCCGAAACGCGTCCGGTGTTGATGGCGTACCAGAGCGTGAACAGTCCCGGATAGGCCACGTACATCGCCTGCGGGTCCGACATCAGCAGATAATAGACCTTGTCCGATGCGTAGAACATCGGCATCGTCATGGCCCAGTTATCGGTGTAGACGATGTCTCCCGCGCTCGCCTCCCTGTCGAGGACGTCCATCACCTCCTTGAGGGACGCGTACGGGACGATGGACGTCGTCTCCTTGTACGCCAGCTTGATCCCGAACGCCCCGACCGCCAGAAGGGCGGCGGCGCAAGCCAGTCTGCCGGCCTTTGTCATCAACCGGCCGAAGAGCGGGCTGGGGACCACGACTTCGCTCGCGATGGCGGCCACGGCGAGGGCCGCGATGAACGGCCAGTATTCGATGAAGCGGTAGGACCGCATGAGCAGGACGAAAAAGAAGCCGGTCGTCGCGAACAGGAAGAGAGTCCGGACCGACAGCTTCTTGGCCGAAATAAAGACGGCTAGGACGCTCAGGGAGAGCGTCAGAAAACTGAACCAGTTGATGGTCAGGACCTGCCAGCTCGAGAGGGGCATCAGCTCTGCCGGGCTGACGGGCAGGTTCGCGGCGGCCATCTTGAAAGTCACGATGTATAAGTAGCTGACGTTGTGAGGGAAGTACGGGTTCACGACGAGCCCCGCGGCCAGCCCGCCGAGGGAGAAGGCGAAGGGCCGCCACTCGAGCCGTTTCTCCCTGAGCGAAAAAACGGCGCTGGCGATGAACGCGACGACCGTGAGGAGGTGCGGGGCCGAATAGGAATACGCGTAAACGAAGGAGACCGCCCCGAGGACCCACCACCTTTTCATCAGGATCGCCCAGAGGCCGAGGAGGAGGAGCAGGATCGAGAGGACGTGGGGCCTGACGAAGATCAGCCTTTGGTCGACGCGGCTCGAAAGCATGGCGGCAAGGAGCGCCATCCCCAGCCAGGCCCACTTGGGGTCGAGTGTCTTCAGGATTCTGAAAAAGACGACGGCGATGAGCCCGATGAGGACGAGCATGGCCAGCTTGACCACGACCAGCGGGCTCAGGGGGAGGAGCTTGATCCAGAGGCCCAGATAGATATGGAAGAAAAGATACGGGTCCGAGTAATGGTCCTTCTGGAAGGTGAAGTACATCCACGGGAACTCGTGGATCAGGCCCTTTTCGAGAACCAGCTTGCCCATCCTGGCGTGGAAGTAGCTGTCGAATTCGAGCAGGTCCCGGGAGTGGAAATAGAGGAGGGAAAAGACGGCGACGGCGGCGAGAAAGAGGGCCAGGGAGACGACCAGGCGCTTGCTCATTCGGGATCATGATATCCAAAACGGCATCCCGAGACAAGCCGGGGGGATCATGTGTCGCGGCAACGTGATAGCGCCCCAGCGGACGAGTTCAGCCCGTGACGGAGCTTTTCTCGCGGTAGAGAGGCCTGACGCATCTCTTCAGCACGACCACAGGTTTGATGGCCTTAGCCTTTTTGGCGATATCCGCCGGGATCTTGTCGGTCGCGATATTTTGGACACGGTTGAGCTCTCCTGAGCGGACGATATCCGCCGGCGAATCCGTGCTGAAGATCTGAAAGCCGTCCTTGTCCAATATGGCGATCTTGAAGGATAACTCATACGAGACATCGTCGGGCGGGACATACATCCATTCGGTATTCGATTCTTCGAACTTCTTGGAGAACCTCTCGGGGAGGTCTTTCTTCTCCAGTTTCTCCACGGATATTTCCGCGATATAGCTGAGCGACACCGAATTTTCAGCAGCCCCGGCGGGCTCGAAAAATTTCGCCTTAAAATTGAGATTGTCGATCTTCGGAAAAGGGATCAGGTCCTTTTGGGCGAGAGCGCCCTCGCTGTAGACCGGCGTCTGCTCTCCCTTGGACGAAAAACTCTTCGACAGATACGCCTGCCCGTGATCGCCGGACTGCAGAAAAAGCATGACAAAATAGGTAGCTGCGGCACCGCCGGCGAAAGCGAGGCTGCACAAGAAATAAACGGCCCATCTCTTCATGGTGAATGGTCTCCTGGATCAGTGCCTCGAAACGCTATGCATTATATCACACGGCATGAGCCACCGCTCAAATCGCAGGCGGCCGCGATGCCGGCCCTGTCATAACCTGCCGGTCCTTTAAAATCCTAGGTGATCTGGAGTAGAATAGCCAAGAAAATTCTCGAGTTCGGAAAGCTGTTTCGTGGCCATTCAAAAAAGACTGTCAGTCGTCTCCTTAGGGGCATGTTTGGCCCTCTTCTGTTCCTCAGCCCATGGTTCAGACGAGAATGCTGGCGAGCAAGAGACCTTTAATCTTCACTTCCAATTTACGACCATCACCCAGGCTCACCCGTCCTTCAGCGCGATGTATTCAGGGCTGAATAGCTTCGATCCAAAGGCTGAGACCAAGACGTCGGTTTCTTCCACGCTGTTCCTCGGTTCAAGGTTATGGAAAAATGTCGAGGTCTATTGTGATCCTGAAATGGCCGGGGGAGGCGGTTTTTCCAACACGACCGGCATCGCGGCTTTTCCGAATGGGGAGGTTTATCGTGTGAGCGAGCCAACCCCGCACGTCTACGTGGCCCGCCTTTACGTCAGGCAGCTGTTCTCCCTGTCCGAAACATCGCACAGAGTTGACGGTGAGGCCAACCAGCTGGCCGGCATGGAGCCGGATTCCTATATTTCGCTGATCGCCGGGAAGTTCAGCATCATGGACTTTTTCGGCCATAGCGCCTACAGCCATGACCCGACAACACAGTTTTTCAATTGGGCCCTGATGGGCTATGGGGCATGGGATTACCCGGCCAATACTCGAGGCTACACCTTTGGAATCGTCAGCGAATTTGTCAGGCCTTCATGGGCGCTTCGTTTCGGCCTCGTCATGGTTCCCATAACCCCGAACGGAGCCATTTTCGATAGTAGGATCGCGCACTCAAATTCTTCGACCTTCGAAATCGAGAAGAAATACAGGATCGGAACACAGCGAGGAACCGTCAGCCTTTTGACGTACTTGACGCGGGCCGACATGGGAAATTACCGCGACGCGATCAATTATGGGATTCTTCATGACACGGCGCCGCAACTCGAACCTACCAGAATGCTGGGGCGCACAAAGTATGGTTTCGGGCTCAGCCTGGAGCAATCCCTCAGTCAAGATGTCGGCCTGTTTTTCAGAAGCAGTTGGAATGACGGGCACAATGAAACCTGGGCGTTTACAGAAATAGACCGGTGTATCAGCGTTGGTTTGTCCGTCAATGGAGCTTTGTGGAAGCGCCCCGATAACTTGGGCATTGCTTTTATCCTGAGCGGGCTGTCTAAGGACCACAGGGACTTCCTAAGAGCTGGAGGATATGGGTTCATCACCGGAGACGGGAACCTGGATTATGGCGGCGAATTCGTTACGGAGCTCTATTACTCGTTGAGGCTCTTCGTCCGCTGGCTTTGGGTCACTCCCGATTACCAGTCCATCCTCCACCCCGCTTATAATAAGGACCGTGGTCCCGTGCATGCCTTCGGAATCAGGGTCCACGTCGAGATCTGAATGATGAGTCTGCTCCGGGCGGGCTGCCCTAACGCCGGCCTAACGATCGCTCCGCGGGCCGGGCGGTCATGACCTGTAAGTTCTCCAAAGTCGACCCGATACGTAATCTTCACCGGCTCCGGCGCCGCTGCCCTCAAGCTCTCGGCACGGGTCCGCCGGTTCTTGACAGATGGCGCGCGACGCATGAGAATGGGGCTTCGTGAAAGGAGAAGCGACAATGTCCGCTGTCCGGCGAACCCTGATGGCCGTCTCCATCGTGATCGTGCTGATCGCTGTATACGGCGTTTTCGATGTCTTCGCCCAGCAGCCCCTTCCGCAGAGCCTTTACTCGGGGCTGCGGTGGCGGTTGATCGGGCCATTTCGAGGAGGCCGGGTGAACGCCGTGAGCGGCGTGCCCGGGCAACCGAACACTTTCTACTACGGCTCGGTCTGCGGCGGCTTGTGGAAATCCACGAACGCGGGCCGCACGTGGGCGCCCCTCTTCGACGGGCAGCCGGTCGCCTCGATCGGCGCCATAGGGGTCGCCCCGTCGAACCCGAACGTCTTATATGTCGGCACGGGCGAAGCCGACATGCGCGACTCGATCTCGTTCGGAAACGGGATGTACAAATCCACGGACGCCGGGCACACCTGGAAGCACATCGGCCTGGAGAACACGCGTCAGATCGCGCGCGTGCTGGTCGATCCGAGGAACCCCGGGATCGTCTTTGTCGCGGCCTTGGGCCATGCCTATGGGCCAAGTCCTGACCGGGGCGTTTATCGCTCCCGCGATGGAGGCGCGACCTGGCAAAAGGTCCTCTCCAGGGGTGACGCCGCCGGCGCCGTCGACATCGCGTTCGATCCGAGGAATTCGAAGGTCATCTACGCGACCATGTGGGCCACCCGTCGTCCCCCGTGGTACATCTATAGTCCGTCCATCGGCCCCGGAGGCGGCCTCTTCAAGTCAACCGATGGAGGGACGACATGGAAACAACTCCTGGCGGGCCTTCCCTCCGGGAACTTCGGGCGCAGCGGCATCGCCGTGGCGCCGGCGAATTCCAGGCGGGTGTACGCCATTATTGACGCGAAGGACGGCGGGCTCTACCGTTCCGACGACACCGGGGCGACGTGGCGAAGGACGTCAAGCGACAATCGGATCTGGGGCCGCGGCTGGTACTTCGGGAAGATCGCGGTCGACCCGAAGGATCCGGACATCGTCTATGTCTCCAATACGGCGCTTTACAGGTCCGCCGATGGAGGCAAGAGCTGGGTCCCGATCAAGGGGGCGCCAGGCGGGGATGACTATCATCAGCTCTGGATCGCTCCTGATGACCCCCAGCGCATGATCGTCGCCAGCGATCAGGGGGCCATCGTCACGGTCGACGGCGCGCTGACGTGGAGTTCGTGGTACAACCAGTCGACCGCCCAGCTGTATCACGTCGCGGCCGACTATCGATTCCCGTACTGGCTCACCGGCGCGCAGCAGGACAGCGGCCCCGTGGGCGTGCCGGTGCGCAGCCCCCATGCCGTGATCTCCATGCATGATTGGACGGGCGTGGGCGCCGGCGGCGAGAGCGGCTACACCGCGCCCGATCCGCTGCATCCCGAGATCTTGTACGGGGGCACCGTCAGCCGCTGGAATAACTTCACCGGCGCGTCCCAAAGCGTCTCTCCCGAGCGGGGCGCCCAGGGGGGGCCGTTCAGACATGACTGGACCCAGCCGCTGGTGTTCTCCCCGGCTGACCGGCAGGCGCTGTACTTCGCCAATCAGTATCTCTACAAGACGACGAACGGCGGTGAAAGCTGGACGAAGATCAGCCCCGACCTGACCCGGGAAGACCCCGGCGTGCCGCCCAACTTGGACGCGGCCGCCGCGGCGGACGCTCCGCCGGGCGGGAGCACTCGCCGGGGCGTCGTTTACACGATCGCGCCGTCTCCTGTCCGCGCGCCGCTCGTCTGGATTGGCACCGATGACGGCCTCATCCAGGTCACGCCGGACGACGGGCAAACCTGGCAGAACGTGACGCCGCCGGCTTTGACCTCGTGGAGCAAGGTGACGATGATCGACGCGTCGCACTCGGACCCGGATGAAGCCTACGCCGCGGTGGAACGGCACCAGCTCGAAGATTACGAGCCGTACATTTATCGCACCCGTGACGGCGGCAAAACCTGGCAGAAGATCACCAACGGATTGCCCGCGGGCGTGTACGTGCAAACGGTCAAAGAAGACACGGCCAGACGAGGGCTGCTCTTCGCGGGGACCGAGCTCGGAGTCTATGTGTCGTTTGACGATGGCGACATCTGGCAGTCCCTGCAACTCAACCTGCCTCCGACGTCGATGCGGGACTTCGCCATCCACGGCGACGACCTCACCGTTGCCACGCACGGACGCGGATTGTGGGTCCTCGACGACATCACGGTGTTGCGCCAGATCGACAGCACGGCCGCGGATGCCGGAGCGATCCTCTTCAAACCGGCCGACGCCGTCAACATGCCGCCGGGAAGCGAGTACGGCACGACCCTCCCCAAGGACGAGCCATTCGCCGAAAATCCGCCGAATGGCGCCTTGATCGATTACTTCCTGAAGTCAGCCGCCGCCGGTCCGGTCACGCTCGAGATCCTGGATCAGGCGGGCCAGACATTGCGCCGCTACTCGAGCGACGATCGGACGCCTCCGCGCAATCCTGACACGCTCACGGTCCAGGCCGTCTGGATGCCCGTGCCCGAACCGCTTTCGGCGGGGGCGGGGATGCATCGCTGGGTCTGGGACCTGCGTGGCCCAGCGCCTGCCGGCGGCGAAGAGAGAGGTCCGGGCGGTGGGGGATTTGGCCGGGGAAGAGGCGTCGCCGTTCAGCCCGGGACCTACACGGTCAGATTGACGGTCGATGGGAAGACCTACACCCAACCGCTCACGGTGAAGCCCGATCCCCGCACGGCGAATCCCGGGATGAGCGGCCGCAATCCGTAACGCTTTCTCGATAAGAATCTGCGGCTTCAGCGTTGAATTATTTCCGGCGACCTGCCATAATAGCGGAAATATGGATGGCTATATCTGGCGACCGAGGAAGAGGATAAGCGAACAGACGCGGTATTATGGTCGCGTCGCCACCCCTCAGATTGGGAGGTTCAAGATGTCCGTAGACCATGAGTTCAGGACCCGGCCAAGCCCGGTCCGTCCGCGTCCCCGTTTCGGCCGCTTCGCGAGGCCCGCAACTGCGGCCGCGGCCCTGGCGCTGCTGGCCGCCTGCGCGACGATGGACGGCATCACCGAGAGGACGGCGGACTCGCCCGCGCACTCCTGGGTGCCGCCAGCCAAGGAAGTCAGGCCCCCGGCGCCCCTTCCTTCCCCCCTGATCCCCGCCGAGCTCCAAGCGGGGGGGCGGACCTGGACGCTTGGCGATATCGTCGATGTCGGCCTGGCCAACAATCCCCAGACCCGGGCGGCCTGGGACGCCGCGCGCGCCGCCTCGGCCGCCGTGAGCATTTCCCAGGGCGCCTATCTTCCCCAGGTCAACGCGACTCTCCCCGCCGCCAAGCTGAAGCAGTCCTACTTCGGCGGCACGTACATCGTCGAACAGACGACCTTGACTCCCACGGCCAGCCTGAACCTCCTGCTTTACGATTTCGGGGGACGCGAGGCCAGCGTCCAGTCGGCGCGACGGGCCCTGGAAGCGGCCAACTGGACCCAGAACGCGGTCTTCCAAAACGTCATCCTCCAGATCGAGAGCACCTATTATCAATATCTGGCCGCCCAATCCCTCCTCGACGCCCAGGAGATCAACCGCAAGGGCGCCCAGGCCAATTATGACGCCGCGAACGATCGCCACCAGGCCGGGGTCGCCACCATCGCCGACGTCCTCCAAGCCAAGACCGCCCTCTCGACGATCGATCTCCAACTCGTGACGACGCGCGGGCTCATCCGGACGCTCCACGGGGCCCTGGCCAGCTCGATGGGACTTCGGGCCGATGCCGTATTCGAGATCTCCGACAAGCTTCCGGAGAGCATCGTCTTCGATGCGGTCGACAAGCAGGTCGACCTCTGCATCAAGGAAGCCGAGGCCAGGAGGCCCGACCTGGCGGCCTCGCACGCCTTGGTCCTCCAATCCGAGGCCGCTATCCGTCAAGCCCGGGCGACATTTTTCCCGAGCTTCTCGCTGAGCGGCAACATCGGCCGCATCTACTATCAGAACTTACAGTTCAACGGGATCTCGAGCAGCCCGGCCTCGAATCCCTTCTACTCGATCTCTCTTTCGGTGAGCCTGCCGTTCCTTTTCGGCCTCCAGGAATATGAGGTCCTGGCGGCCAAGGCCCAGGCCGAGGCGGCCCGGGACCAGATGACGGAGATCGGCCGGGGGATCGAGCTCGAGGTCTGGACAAGCTATTACGGCCTCAAGACGTCGGAGCAGAAGATCCGGACCGCCCGCGACCTCCTCGAAAGCGCCACCGCCTCCTACGACGTGGCCCTCGGCCGCTACAAGGAAGGCGTCGGCAGCATCCTCGACCTGCTGGCCGCGGAGACCGTCCTCGAGAACGGCAGGGTCCAGCTCGTCCAGGCCAAGTCCGATTGGTTCCTGGCCCTGGTCCAGTTCACCCATGACACCGGGGCTCTGGAGCCGCCCTCGGCGTCCGCCAAAGCCAGCCTCCCGTCAAGTCCCCAGAAAGGAGATCACAGGCCATGAATGCTTCCCTTTTCAAGTTCATCAGACTGACATCGTCAGCGGCGGCGGTCGCGGCGGTCCTCTGGGCCGGGGCCTGCTCGTCCTCAGGAAATAAAGGGTCCGGAAGGGCCATCCCTGGAAGTCCCGTATCCGTGGCCTTGGCCGTTCAAAAAGACGTGCCGCTCGAGATCGCCTCCGTCGGCCGGGTCGAGGCTATATCGACGGTCTCCGTGAAGGCTCAGGTCGGAGGAGAGGTCACGGCCGTCTATTTCAAGGAGGGCCAGGCCGTCAGGAAAGGGGACCGGTTGCTCACGATCGACCCGCGGCCCTTCGAGATCGCCCTGAAGCAGGCTGAGTCGCTGCTCGAGAAGGACCGGGCGCTCCTCCAGAATGCCCGGGCCGATGTCGCCCGCTACGTCGGCCTCGTCCAGAAAGATTACGTGACCAAGGAGCAGTACGATACCCTTGTGGCCAACCGGGACGTTCTCATTGCGGCGGTCAAAGCCGACGAAGCCAGCGTCGCCAACGGCCACCTGCAGCTCGAATACACGAATGTCCGGTCGCCGATCGATGGCCGGACCGGAAGCCTCATGATCGACCCGGGCAACATCATCAAGGCCAATGACGTGGGCCCGGCCGTCGTGATCTACCAGACGACGCCCATCTATGTCACGTTCGCGGTTCCAGAACAGCACCTGCCCCGGATCAAGGAGTTCATGGCCAAGGAGCCGCTGAAGACGGAGGCCATCCCGACCGCGAACGGACAGCCACCCGTCCTGGGAGTCCTGACTTTCGTCGACAACGCGATCGACCAGGCCACGGGAACCATCATCCTCAAGGCGACCATGGACAACCGCGACGGGGCCCTCTGGCCAGGCCAGTTCCTGAACGTCCGCCTGACGCTGACCACGGAAAAGGGTGTCATCGTTGCTCCGTCCCAGGCCGTCCAGACGGGGCAAGCCGGCCAATACGTCTACGTCGTCAAGGATGACATGACCGTCGAATTGAGGCCGGTCAAGGTCGGCCGGGCCTACGGCGAGGAATCCGTGATCGCCGAAGGCCTGAAGCCGGGGGACCGCGTGGTCACGGACGGGCAGCTCCGCCTCGCTCCCGGCGCGCGGGTCGAGATCAAGGCCGGCCGGTAGGAGGGAAGGCGCCATGAATTTCTCGGAAGTTTTCGTCCGCCGTCCCGTGATGACGACGCTGCTGATGTCGGCGCTCCTCATCTTCGGGATCCTGGGCTACCGGCTCCTTCCCGTCAGCGACCTCCCGAACGTCGATTTCCCGACCATCCTGGTCACCGCCGGTCTGCCCGGTGCCAGCCCCGAGACCATGGCCGCGACGGTCGCGACGCCGCTCGAGAAGCAGTTCTCGACGATTCAGGGCCTGGATTCCATGACCTCGACCAACCAGCTCGGCCTCACCCAGATCACGCTCCAGTTCACCCTGAGCCGGAACCTGGATGCCGCGGCCCAGGATGTCCAGGAAATGATGACCTTCGCCTCGCGTTACCTTCCCCAGAACATGCCCATGCCGCCGTTTTACCAGAAGGTCAACCCGGCCAACACGCCGATCCTCTTCCTTTTGCTCAGTTCGGAGACGATGCCCCTCTCGACGCTCGACGATTACGCCGAGACCATGATGGCCCAGCGCATCTCGATGGTGAACGGCGTGGCCCAGGTGGCGGTCTATGGGTCGCAGACCTACGCTGTCCGGGTCCAGCTCAACCCCGACGCCCTGGCCTCCCGGGGGATCGGGCTCGACCAGGTCAGCCTCGCGGTCCAGGCCGGGAACGTGAACCTGCCGACAGGGATCCTCTACGGTCCCAAGCAGGCCTTCACGGTCCAGTCCAACGGTCAGCTCAATAACGCCGCGGAATACCGGGACCTCGTCGTGACCTACCGGAACGGCTCCCCGGTCCGGCTGAAGGACCTAGGCCGGGTCATCGACAGCGTCCAGAACGACAAGGTCGCCGCTTGGTTTTATAAAGGCCAGTCGCACCAGCGGGGGGTCATGCTCGCGATCCAGCGCCAGCCGGGGACGAACACGGTCGCGGTGGCCACCGCCGTCAAGAAACTTCTGCCCATCTTCCGTTCCCGGCTCCCGGCCTCCGTTGACTTCAACATCCTCTTCGACCGTTCCGAGTCCATCCAGGCCTCGGTCAACGACGTCGAGATCACGCTCATCATCGCCCTCATTCTGGTCGTCTTCGTCATTTTCCTCTTCCTGAGGAGCGTCCGGGCGACGATCATCCCCAGCCTGGCCCTGCCGTTTTCGATCATCGGGACGTTCGCCGTCATGCAGCTTCTCGGCTACAGCCTCGACAACCTGTCCCTCATGGCCCTGACCCTGTCGATCGGCTTCCTCGTCGACGACGCCATCGTCATGCTGGAAAACATCGTCCGCCACCAGGAAAAAGGGGAGCCGATCTTGGAGGCCACGCTCAAGGGCTCGAAGGAGATCGGCTTCACGATCGTATCGATGACCCTGTCGCTGGCCGCGGTCTTCATCCCCATCCTGTTCATGGGGGGGATCCTTGGGCGGCTTTTCCACGAGTTCGCCATCACCATCGCCGCGGCCGTCCTCTTCTCCGGTTTCGTGTCCCTGACCCTGACCCCGGCCATGGCGAGCCGCATTCTCCGGGCGCCGGGCGAGGAAAAGCACGGGGCTCTCTATGTCGCCTCCGAAAAAGGCCTCCAGGCCGTGCTCAACTTTTACCGGGTGACCCTGGCCTGGGTGCTGAAGAGGCGGCGGGCGACTCTGGCCTTCTCCGCGGTCATCCTGTTCCTGACCGTCGTTCTTTTCATGAAAATGCCCAAGGGCTTCATCCCGAGCGAAGACTCCGGCCTTCTCGTCGGGGTCACCGAGGCCGCCCAGGGCATCAGCTACGATTCCATGATCGAGCACCAGGAGGCCGTGGCCAAGATCGTCCAGGACGACCCGGCCGTGGACTCCTTCGTTTCGGCGATCGGCGGGATCGGGGCCAGCAACTCGGGCCGGATGTTCATCCGCCTCAAGCCCCGGAACCGGCGGCCGCTCAGCGCGGATGCCGTCGTCGAGAGACTCCGGCCCAAGCTCTTCAGCATCACGGGCATCAACACCTTCCTCCAGAATCCGCCGCCCATCACGGTCGGCGGGCGTTTTACGAAGAGCCTCTACCAGTTCACCCTCCAGAGCCCCGACGTCGACATCCTCTACAGCAGCGCCTCCCTGTTCGAATCCCGGATGCGCACCCTGCCGCTTGTCCAGGACGTGACGACCGACATGCAGCTCCAGAACCCCGAGGTCACGGTCGAGATCGACCGCGACAAGGCCCTGGCCCTCGGGGTCACGCCCTTCCAGATCGAGGACGCCCTTTACTACAGCTACGGCTCCCGCCAGATCTCAACGATCTACTCCGCCACCAACCAGTACTACGTCATCATGGAGCTCGAGCCCCAGTACCAGAACGACCCCGCCCAGCTCTCTAAGCTCTACATCAGTTCGGCGACGGGAAAGCTCGTCCCCCTCGATTCCGTGGCCCGGCTGCTCCCGACGGTCGGCCCGCTGACCGTCAACCACCAGGGTCAAATCCCCTCGGTCACGGTCTCCTTCAACCTCAAGCCGGGCGTTTCGCTCGGCCCGGCCGTGGCCGAGATCACGCGGATGAGCCGAGAAGCATTGCCGGCCTCGGTCAGCACGAATTTCCAGGGGTCCGCCCAGGCTTTCCAGTCTTCCATGAGCGGCCTCGGCTTCCTGCTCCTGATGACGATCGTTGTCATCTATATGATCCTGGGCATCCTCTATGAAAGCTTCATCCACCCGTTGACGATCCTCTCGGCCCTGCCCTTCGCCGGTTTTGGGGCCTTCGTGACGCTCTTCATCTTCCGGACCGAGCTCAGCATTTACGCTTTTGTCGGCGTCATCATGCTGGTCGGACTGGTCAAGAAAAACGGCATCATGATGGTCGATTTCGCGCTGGCTGCTGAACGTGGAGAAGGCAAGAACGCCGAGGACGCCATTTTCGAGGCCTGCCTCATCCGGTTCCGGCCGATCATGATGACCACGATGGCCGCCCTGCTCGGCACGCTGCCCATCGCGATCGGTTTCGGGGCCGGGGCCGAATCGCGGCGCCCGTTGGGCCTCGCCGTTGTCGGAGGGCTGCTGTTCTCGCAGCTGGTCACGCTCTATGTGACGCCGGTCATCTATATCGCCTTCGACAACCTCCGGAAGCGATGGGGAAAGGGGAGGGGAGGGTCGGCTCCGGCCGCATCTTCAACGGTTGGACAGCCGGGATCGTGATCATCCGAGCGGGCTACCCGGCGAAGGCGTAGCACAGTTCATAGCGCGCCCGTAGCTCAGGGGATAGAGCGGTGGACTTCGAATTCAAACAAGAACTTATCGGGGTTCCCCTGGAAATCGCTTCCATATGGGGAAAATCGCGTTTTTCGTTTTAGCGCCGTTTATCAGAATTAAGCAGATTTAAGCAATTTTTGTGACATCGGTGCGTGTGTTAGTTTCTATCCTGCCTGATACAATCTCGGAGGGCAGGCTAAGGTCTTGACACCGTTTCCTCAAAGGACCTGTCACAATTACCGCCCTGCCTTCCACCTTTCCTGGGATGGCCCATAGGATATAGCCAAGACGTGCCCAAACACGCAACTGCCGCTACCAGGTCATCGAGGAACTAGGGCCACTGCGGCAAGGATCCGGTATATAAAGTCCAGGACACCCCGATCAAAGAGAAGGTCGCCCCGAAACTCATTTAGCCGGTGGCCGCTGCTGACTATATCTTGCTTTATCTCTTCTGAGCTTGACAGAGGATTTTGTCATGATTTAGGATCTTGCATGATTAGTGGAGAAAACTGTTAGAGCTCACCCCTGGCTCTTCAACGTGAAAGGGGTTTTTAATTCTTACAAGGAGAAAGCGCATGATAAAGAACCGCCCGTTTCAATTCTTGGCATTGGGGGTCTGCCTGATTCTCATTGTTGCGTCGGCTGCCCTCTCGGCGCCTACAGTGTCATACGTGCTGGCCATGCCCAAACCATCGAGCCATTTATTCGAAGTGACCCTGCGCATCGAAGGCCTCAAAACACCGCGCCTCGATGTGGCGATGCCGGCCTGGTCACCCGGCTCGTACGGGATCGGAAATTATGAACGAAACGTCCAGGAGTTTTCTGCCACCGATGGGACAGGCAAGTCATTGCCCTTTGAAAAAACAAATAAGCAAACCTGGAGAATTACACAGGGCGGCGATTCCACGGTCGTTGTGAAGTATAAGTACTATGCCGGCCCATCAGCGTCGCCTAGGGGAATGGGGTTCAGCATGACTCAACTCAATACATCCCACGCTTCCGTAACCGGCCCGAACCTCTTCATGTACGTGGTCGGCAAGAGCCCATATCCGCTGGAAGGACCAGTTCGCCTGACGATCGAGGCACCCCCTGGATGGAAGATTTATTCTCCCCTGAAAAAGGCGGACCAATCGAATACTCTTGCCGCCGAGAACTACGACACGTTTGTCGACGCGCCCTTTGAAGTGAGTCCCGAATGCAAAGAGTTCACATTTGAAGCAGATCACACGCCTTATCACATCGTCATCCATGGCGACGGCAATTACGATCCGGAGAAGCTGATTGCGGATCTTAAACAGATCGTCACGACGGAGGTAGGTCTCTTCGGCGGGCCGCCATACTCCGACTACACATTTTTCTTTCACCTCCTTCCCGGTGCCCACGGGAGCGGAGGGCTGGAACACTTGAATTCCACTTCTATCAGCGCCGCCAAATACCTGTTCACAAATCCCGCGGAGTATCGAAGTTTCCTGTTCGTTTGCGCTCATGAATTCTTCCACGTATGGAACGTCAAGCGGATTCGGCCGCAGATCCTGGGACCCTTCGATTACACCAAGGAACAGAACACGCGCGACCTGTACGTGTCCGAAGGCATGACGAGCTACTATGGGGCGCTGCTATTGAAACGCTCGGGACTATGGTCGCGCAAGGATTACCTGGACTATTTGGCATCGCAAATCTCCACCCTCCAGAGCAGTCCCGGGCGCCACTTGATGAGCGCCGAGATGTCTAGCTGGGAAACTTGGAATCGTAGCGACAACACCCCCAATACCACGATCGATTACTACAATAAGGGCGAATTGCTAGGTTGGTTAATAGATCTGGAGCTGCGCGCGAGAACCCATAATCGTCGGAGCCTCGACAATGTTTTTCAGTATCTTTATCAAACGTACGCGTTGCCCAAGCCCGGGTTTGAAGAAAAGACTGGGTTTGAATCGGCCGTTGAGCTCATCGCTCGCCAAGGCGGGGCGGCCGACCCGAGCTTCAAAGATTTCTTCGACCGTTATGTTCGAGGCGTGGATGAGATTCCCTGGAATCAGTACCTGAATCGGGCGGGCCTCAGCCTGGAAGAAAAACGGGACAAGCCTGTGCCCTATCTCGGGTTCACTTTTCGAACGGCAGATAATCTGATGACCGTCAGCACCGTCATGACAAGCACTCCTGCGTGGGAAGCCGGCCTCAATATCAACGATGTGCTGCTGGCGTGGAACGGAGAAAA
>Ga0187861_10000335_pt1 | contig 56475 bp, 57 predicted proteins | sample June2016WEW_10_1_3_FD_132986 | JGI IMG/M metagenome (GOLD analysis project Ga0187861, IMG submission 132986) | Peatland microbial communities from SPRUCE experiment site at the Marcell Experimental Forest, Minnesota, USA - June2016WEW_10_100 | ecosystem: Environmental > Terrestrial > Soil >...
CGATGTCCCCGGTTCGAATCTGGGAGGCGGGATAACTGTAAAAATGCCCAGGTAGTGTAGCGGCCTATCATGATTGCCTGTCACGCAATCGACTCGGATTCGAATTCCGACCTGGGCGTTCTTGTTTTAGGGATTCTTCAGTAAAGTAAGGATCTTTTCCATTTTCGTTTGGTTTACACTCTCCGTTCTGTGTGTCCACGACGGCACGAGATACATTAAAGGTAGGGCTTTCAGCACTAGTGTTTAAACTTGGTGTAAACTGTTCCTTTAGTGATGCGTCCAATACATCTGGTTTTAAGAAGCAAGTCTGTATGAGAAATTGTTGGAAAAAATTACTTTTTATTTTATACACATAGTTTTTTAGGGGGCATAAAACGGACTGAGGAAATGCCTTATTTTGTTGAAACAATGTCAGAATCAGCCAATCGTAAAAATAGTATCTTTTTATTTTTGGTCATTAATGAATAATTACGTTAAAGCAAAGATATTTTGGATAAAAGTAAGGATGTTTCATTATGGGATTATTTGATATTTTCTCCAAAAAAAATGATAACTTACCTAATAAAACGGATGATCCGTATGGTCAATATGTAAACGCAGCTTGTGCTTATTTCCAACAAGATGATTATTCTGAAGCTGCCGCTTTCTTTGACGCGGCGATTGCAATCAATTCAAACGACCCCAATATATGGTGGCTTCGTGGTATTTCGTTAGTAAAGATGGAGGAATATGAAGAGGCCCTTACCTCGTATAACAAATCACTTAATCTCAACCCAAATTATCAGAGGGCATGGAGAGCCCGCGGAGAGGTATTAGATGATCTCTGTCGTTGTTCAGAAGCGGTTGCATCATATGACAAGGCAATTGCCATTGATCCAAATGACGCAGAAGCGTGGAGTAACCGGGGAGTTTCATTTCGTAATCTCGGCATGTTCAATGAAGCAGTTGCATCATATGATCGAGCGATTGCCATCGATCCAAGTCTCGCCGCTACATGGGATAACCGCGGATATGCGTTACGTCAACTTGGCAGGAATGAAGACGCAGATGCATCATATGAAACGGCAATCTCTCTTCATAAAAAACAGATTTAACTATTCGACATTCTCTTCTTGTAATTTACGAAGGGGGTGTCTCCCGCCAACCCCCCACACCCATATGGGGGGGTTAGCACGATTTGAAAACAAAACAGAGGGGGGGTATGCCGGATATCCCCCCACTCAAATGTGGGAATTGTGCAATATTGCATACCCTTCTGGGCGGTCGTGAAAACAGATATCAGACGGAACGGCTCTTTCCGTAGGCTACTCAAAATTGATCATGGGGGGTCTGATCCAGCCAAAGGGGGGGAGGGGTATGCCGGATACCTCCCCCCCCATGCGGGTGGGGGGTCTCCACGAATTAAAATTAAAATGGAGGGGGGGTATACTGGATACCCCCCCTACTAGAAGCGGGACTTCTTCTCAATTTCGGTTACATAAAAAATTCATTAGCCATGCGATTGCCTACGCGCAAAACGCCTGTCGGGTTTTGCGCTACCAATTTACCTGAACGCAAAACTTGGACCGGCACCTGATCTGCCGCGGGGGCGCCCCGCCGGGGGCGGCGGCGTTCATCATAAAAAATAAGATGAGAGTCTCTCGTCATCGTAGTATCGACAATATTCCCTTTACATAACCTTCACGGTATACATATCCGTGCAGAGCTACCCGTTATTATCGATATGCAATGGTATTTGGGAATCAAGGGATGAAAAAGAGATTAGCTGGAAGGTGTCGGCTGGATCAGCAGGCGGCCCCGTGACGTGAGCCGGAGGATAATCTCGCTGCTGGATTTCCCCCCGTCAAGATATCGCTTGGAGAGGAGGACCCTGACACCGGACCGGACACTGTTCTCGCTGTGGCCGGGATACAGTTTCTGGACTACCTGGCTGATGTGACAGCTCTGCTTCTCTGCGACAGCGCGGAGGATGTCAAGATGTACTGGAGTTGGCACAAAAATTTCAGGTGTCTCAAAGGAGATTGCTTTCATGGTGGTTTCTTTCATACGGCGTCCTGGTGATAAAGAAAAATTCGAAGGGTCTCAGATGGTTGAGAACGAATCACCATAATAGTATATGCTGTTTGAGATGAAGTAACCATTGATAAAACCGGGATGTTAACCGGGATATGCCCCCGGCCGGTTCCCGGATCGCTTTTATATATACGATCCTACATCATCCTCGAAGTATGATGGTCAATGAGATAAATTGCAAAAGCAAGAGGGGTCATCATCAGCCCGGTAGAGTGTTTCCCGAGCTCCCGACGGAGGAGGTGAACGTGGTCGCCCCCTACCTATTGTCCCTTGGTCTTCTATGCGGCTGTAAGGATTGCACGGTGCCGGTTATGGCACGTACATGTTATTCCACCAGGTACCCCTTCTCCCTCAGGAACGCGGCGATCCACGGCTCGGCCTCCTCATCCGGCTTCGGCCGTTTACGTTCGATCACTTCCCATACAGAGCGGAGCGCCGGGTCATCAGCGTGCAGGGCAAGTGTGCCAGTGACGTAACCGAGAGGTTTTCCGTCGTGGTCGGCGACTCTCATCACTACACACCGGTAGAACTTGCACTGCGTCGGGCTGTCCCGGTGGATCGTGCAGCGGACGAGATCGCCGTCCGGCCGGAGAAATCGGCAGGCGCCGGGGTGCTGTTCCGGGAAGGAATGGTCCTGGAAGATCTCCCGTTTGTCTTCATCGACCTCTGCCGTAAACGGCGTACCGGTCGAGACAGACTCGCATTCAAACCGGAACGGGCCGGTCTGCCGTTCGATGACAATATAATCGCCAAGATACATGCAGCACTTTCCGCACTGCCTGCAGGTAAAGACCATGTTCACCAGACCTGCTGTACTATCTGGAGGGAAGAAGTAAAAAGGAGATTGTCGGCGGTTTCGTTACCGGATCTTTGCCACCGCTTTCTGTGCTATATCCTTAAGGGCTTCGTAGTCTGTGGTGGTACCGGTCATCGAGATCTTCTCGTACACGTTCTTTTTGGTAAAGATCACCGTGTACGTGACGAGAGTACCATGATCCCCGCTGCGGGTCTCCCGCCAGGCAATGCTCCGGTCACCCTGCAGCGGGAAGGGAACCTGGTAATCGGTGGTATTGTCCTCCAGCGGGAGCAGGGCCTCCTTTTCAAGGGAATAGACCTCCTTAACGTTGTCGAGCGGGTAGAGGTTAATCTCCTGGACAATAGTGGTTATATCGTTCACATCCTTGTCCATCCGGTAGTACGAGACCTGGTATCCCTGCTGCCAGCCAAGGTCCTGGAAGACCTGGCTGATACCAGCATACGCGATGGCCGTCCGGTCCCGGAGAATATAATCCGACGGCAGGTCAGAGAGCTGGAGTGCCATGTCCCCGGCCGAAAGGGTTGCAAGCGGGCTCTCCGTTGTAGGAGTGGCAATCGGGATGGTCGCGTTATTGTGAGGGGCCGGGACGAAAATGCTGGAGAGACAACCTGCTGACCCGGCGCATATAACCGTTAAGATGGCCAGCAGGATAGAAGAACGGTACCCGCGTTCCATACCATACACCATCGCGCAGCAGATTTAAATTGTTGGTGGATGAACGGCTCGGCTCTCTCATCCGAGCACAAGCGCTATATCTCCTGACACAGAAGATCATGCAGGGGTAAATAAATATGACATCAACCAGCATCGCCATGCTCGACAAGGACCACCATATCCACATGATTCCCGCGGACCGGGTACTTATGCTGAGTATCGAGCATTCAGGAGCAAGGAAAGTCGAGAATGAACGGTTTGAGGTCGAGTGTTTCCTGAAACTCTCGGTCGAGGGGTTCCCTCATCCGCTTGAGGATGTGATCCGGTTCACGTTTGCTGCTACCCGCATTCCTGACCAGCAGATGATGTCCGAGCTTACGTTTGTCCAGAACCATATTGTAAAGTCAGTGTTTGACTTGGATCTTGCCGGGGATATGACTGTTTGTGCCCCGGATGATCCTCTGGCAAAGGAGTCCGGGGTCACCATCTCATCCGAGATAAAAAAACAGATGGCAGCCTCGAAACAGCTCAGGGAAGTCCTCGCCCGGAACGGGGCATTGGCGGACTCCTTCGTTATTGCTAGATAATATCCTCTTTTTCGGTCCTGTGCGCCGGGTAGTATGACAGCCTTCCATGCCGGTCCTGGCACAACTACTGATAAATATCTTTTTCACATGCAAGGTTCAACCACTACCGAACAGACAATAATGACGTGGTACCATGGGCGATCCAGAATTCCGCAGTGATGAACAGGTCCTAGTAAGGACGAGGGGGATCCATGTCAAGTCGATCCCGTTTGAAGGCATCCTTACCAGCAGGCGCATCATCCTTGTCGACAGGGCAAAAAATATCCTGCCGACCAAGGAGATCCCGCTTGCTACGATAAAAGAGGTTGCAATCGGAGAGAACGCACTCCGTAACCCGATCCTGACCTTATCCGTCGTGGCAAAGACGGGGGAAACCCGCCAGATGATCCTTACCTTCTCCGGGCAGGACGGGGAGCACCGCTCCCGGGAGAGGGATGAGTGGGCGCACCTCATACAAGAGAGCACCTCCCCTTCGTTTGAACACGTGATCCGCAAGGTGATTCCCGGTGCTGATCAGGCGCAAAAAAGAACCGGGTCCTCGGTCCCGCCCCGGATCGAAGTGGTCAACGCTCCATCACCCCAATACACCAAGACGCCTGTAAAACGTGTCATCGGGGTCGGGGATGCAGCAGCTCCCGTTGCCGGTCCTGCGGCCGGGCAGTTTGACGAGTCGTCTCCTGGCGAGGGTGTGTTCTGTAACCGCTGCGGGAACCAAGTGTCCACGGGTTCGGCATTCTGCAACCGCTGTGGCTCACCGATCATGGCATCTGCAGCACGGCAGGCAGTCCCCCGTCAGTATGCTGCAACTCCCGCACCAGTTCATGCCACTGAGCGGCCTCCCGTGGGGACTCCCGCTGAAGCCAAGACTAGAGCCTTGGATATATCGCTCCAGCAGTCCCTTGCATGGGATGAAGAACCGGCACCGGAGTCCGTATCCGAATCGCGGCACCCGGCAGCAAAACAGCCTGCACAGAAGCCGGCTAAAAAGGGTTTCCTCTCCGGTCTCTTTGGCCCGAAAAAACAACGGGGCACATCCCCGGTCCGTGCACAGCCGGGTGCAGCGGGTACGCCGGTACCTCCAAAGAAACCCCGGAACGGCCGGTCATTCATGCCCGGTAAAAAGACCTTCATTGCCATCGGAGCTGTTATTGTCGTGATCCTCGTGGTGGCCGTTGCTGCGCTCTTTGTTTACCCGATGCTCAATAAAGGAAGTTCGGAATCCTCTTCCGGCACCATTTCCTCTTCCGGCACATCCACATCAGGCAGCAGTACCTCGTCGTCCTCTACCTTGGCTAACAGCGGTGTTGCTTCTATCACAGTAAAAGAGACCACAGCGCCCATAATCCCTGCCACCGGTGTCTATGTCTCCATCAACTATGTCGGCAGCTGGAAAGGGACCTATGGCATGCCCTCAGACCTGCAGACAGCGATCGATTCGGGCGACCGGTATTACGAGATCGTGAATGCGACCGGGCAGGTCACTGCCGCATTCCAGAAACAGGACAGTTCGAAGAAGCATGACCTCACGGTCGATATCTACAGGAACGGTGCAGTGCTTGCCACCAACAAAACCAGCGATGCGTTCGGGAAAGTGACCGTGTCGGCCAATGTCACCACCGGTGTCGCACAGGCTGCATCCTCAACAACCGCAGCAGCTGCAACCGGCAATACCTCGGTGACGGCAAAACCGACAACTATCCCTGTCACCAATACCACGACAAAAAAATCTTGATACCTGTTTCTTAACCCTTTTTTATATCCGTACCAATAACAACCCGTATATGTCAGGACAGTACCGGACCATTTTCCCCGGAATGCGCCATCTAGGCAATCCCGGGATCCGGATCGAAGCGATCGGGCAGCCGGGGAACTCCGCAAACTGTTGCGAAATGCCATGCACAACTGCCGTGCCGTGAGCGATGGCTTGGGTACGAGCGGACAGCCCCCCCGTTTTGCTGATGCACCGGCTGCGTCAACCGGCACGGGCATCCGTACTTTGACGAACTCAAAAAGATCTGCATACTGCCTGAGCAGCAGAAAAAAAAGATCACTCTCTTATTTTCTCTCTTCCCGTGTCGCGGGTTCAACGGCTTTTTTGCCCTTGTGCCAGCGGTACACACCGTACCCGATCGCACCGAGGATAATAAGCGGCAGGAACGTAAAGAGGAGGATAATGATCGTGTCGATCATGCCGAAGAACCCGGAGATGCCTTCATTGATCGTTGCGATAAAATCGTGGCCCGTCTGCCCGCCGACCGGCTCGGGCTCCTGGAGATAAACCGTGATCGTGGAGATATCGATGCGGTTATTGAGATAATTCAGTCTCCCGTTCAGACGGTCCAGTTCGGTCTGCACCTGGTCGATCTGCTCCTGCACCTTGATGATGTCTTCCACCTTGGTGCTCTGCTTCATGATCACGTTGTACTGGGCCAGCTGGTTGGTGTACGATGTTTTCTGTGCCTGGAGATCGACGTACTCTTCCGTCACATCCTGACCGCTTGTCGAGATCGACTTGACCGTCCCGAGTGCCTTGACGCCCGCGATGGCGTTATCGAACCCGTCCTGCGGGATCCGGATAATGACCGTGCCGGTCAGCTGGTTATTGTAATTCTTCTGGATAGTTGTCGATGAGAGGTATCCGCCCTGAGCAATGGCAAGGCCCTTGAGCGAATCGACCGTACCAGTGACATCCCTGACTTCAAGGGTCACGTCTGCAGTCTTGATGATCTTGGTGTCGATGCCAGTACCGCCGGTTCCGGATGATATGGAGGTGGGCACCGGTGCAACTGCCGGCGCGGCACTGCTGCCTGCCGATACGGTTTTCTCCTGCAGGAGACTGTACCCGTTGGAATCAGATGAGACCCGGGCGACATCCTGTGAAGATTGTGTTTTCACAAAGGTTCCGATCGGAAGTCCCGTGCAGCCGGCAGCAGCCGCGAGGGCAATGCATACCACAAGGAGTGCGATGACTTTGTAGTTCATACACAATCCATCATTGCGGGAAATATAAAAGCACGACGTATACTGCGAATTTTTTTGTAGTAATGACAGAACCCCTGCTCTTTCTGATACAAGGGAATAACCTGCAGGTTCCATGAACCAACCCCGGCAATTTTACGAATTTAATATGCCTGTTGCCGAACCGTGTATGCAGTACGATGGATCTGTTCCGGACGGAAACGGATGTTCAGATGAAGACGGCTGGCGGGAACCCAGCGGACCTCAACGTACAGGTGCAATCGGCAGTCGCGGGAACCCCCGTGATCAACGTGCCTGGAGATCAGTATTGGGACACCCGGTCAAGTACTGAACTTACAGATTTCGACCAGTGGGTCGGGCGGGTCAGCGTTCCCGTCAGCCAGTTACAGGGAAGCGGTTATGAAGTTACCACAGCACAGGAGAAACTTACGGAGATCACCTCAATGCGGAGCAGTCTTGCGAATGCACTTTGGGCCAGGAACGATGCCTCTACCGAGGAGCCCCGTGAAACGATCCACGCCGCGTCCATAGATTACGAGACAATGGTACGGAATGTGAAAAAGACCGGTTCGGAGAGTGAAGAGGTGAGAACTACGATTGACCAGAGCGAAGGGGTCCTGACCCGGTCCGGCATGATGAATGCCGACCTGAAATCCCTTGGGATTAACTGCACGCAGACGCAGAGATTGGTCGAGACCGGCCATTACCAGATCTCTACTATCCAGACGCAGATGAAGACCGGGAATGCCCCAGGGGCACGGGCAACCCTTTCCCAGTTTAAGGATACCCTGCAATCCTTAAGGGACGCCTACCGGGGAATTCTTATCCGCGAGGACCTCCCCCAGACAACGGCGCAGGGGGTACTCTCGGTGGCACAGTCCCTTGACGTCATTTCAGCCCGGATGAATGCCGTCTGAAAAACCGAGATGGTATGTCCCGGCCTTCACACCAAAGGAGTTCCAACGAATTGCTCTGAAAAATGCTAAAAGAATCAAAAACGTTCTGGAGGTTACCGCGAGCTCGTGAGCGAGGGAAAGGAAACACAACGATACAGGATACAACCAAGAGTCCACATCCACAATACATGCAGCACTGCAATATCCAATACTGAAATATATCTCCGGGCGGGTCAGACTCCCGCCCCCTCTTTTTAACCAGAGTCTGCCATTCCTGACAGCGCCCTGCATTCCCGGTCTACCCTCCAGCATTGCACTTATATAACAATACGCGTGATATCTCAATGAGGTATCATGACTAGCAGCAATACAGAGGAAAAAAATATTCCGGAGAAACCTGAAAACGCAGGTGAGCTCGAAAAGCAGGGTCTCGAAGGACTCGTGAAGGCCCTGCAGGATAGTACGGACCCGCAGGTCCGGCAGTATGCAGCCTACCTGCTTGGCAAAGCCCAGAACCCCCGGGCAATCCAGCCCCTGATCGAGGCCCTTGCAGATTTTGACAAGTCTGTGCGGGAACAGGCAACGCTTGCCCTCTCAAGGATCGGGAAAGCCGCCATCGAGCCGCTTGCAGAGGCGATGAAAGAGCCTAAGTGGGAGACACGTTACCGTGCAGTGGAAGCCCTCGGAAAAATTGCGGATGAGAAAGCCGTCAAACCCCTGATCCAGGGACTTAAGGATAACCGGGACCATGTGCGGTATATGGCGGCAAAAGGATTGAAGGAACTGGGTGATTCCGATGCGATCGAACCCATGGTCATCCTCCTCAAGGATGAGAACCGTTATGTCCGGATGATGGCAGTCAGGGCACTCGGCGCCATCGGCGGCAAAAAAGTGAATGAAGCGCTGAACGCAGCCCTGACGTCCGAACAGGACGGGAAAGTCAAGGAAGCGATTATCGAAGCGCTCAAATGAGAAATACACCTCTTTTTATATCGCAGGCAGGCCAGCTCGCGGGGCCCTGTGCTTCGCACGGTACTGGAAATTAAAAAGATCCATTTTTTAATATCTGAAATGATATCAAAAGTACTTGAAAGATTACCATATCCGGGGTATGTACTGATGCCTTCCCACAGAGAGGACTTGCAGTTGATGGAGGCCGTGGATGCCGGCAATCTGGAAGCCGTGAGGAGGCTCCTTTTGAAAGGTGCGGACGTCAATGTACGGGGACCGCACGGGGAGACACCCCTGATCAAGTCCATGCTCTGCGAGGATCCCCGGATCTGCACCCTGCTCCTCGACTCCGGCGCCGATCCCAACATGACGACTGCAAACGGGTACAGCTCCCTGACCTTTGCCTGTCTCCAGAATAATTTCGAGTATGTGCGAACCCTCCTTCGGTATAAGGCAAATGTGTTTCAGAAGACGGAAGAAGGCTGGACACCGCTTCTGGTCGCCTCCACCAACCCCATGATTTTTTATGACAATATGGACCACGAGTTTTACAAAAAACTCATCGAGATCGTGTACAAGTATTCCCGGTACCACCCGGATTACAATCCTGTCCGCACCGTCAGCCTTCTCATGAACTCCGGTGCAAATCCCAACGAGTCCAACATGTTTGGTACAACGCCCCTGATGGCTGCGGCCAGCATGGCGAATTATGGGATCCTCAAACTGCTGCTTGCAGAGAAAACCGCGGTTGACTTGCGCGACACCGAAGGAAAAACCGCCCTTATGTATGCAGTGATCTCAACGATCGAGGAGTTGATCGACAGCCTGATCCACCTCAGGCTGGTCAGTTCCACGATAAATCTGACGGATTTCATGACACCCATGATGCTCGGACAGCTTAAGCCCCAGTTTGAACCCCAGAAGGAGTTATGCGTGAATTACCTTATCGAGAACGGGGCAGATATCCGCACGCGGGACAAGAAGGGGATCTCGATCCTGACGCATGCTGCCCGGACCGGGAATATCAACGTCATCAAGAATCTTGTCGGCCACGGGGCAAATGTCCACGAGAAATCTCCGCGTGGCATCACCCCCCTCTATGCGGCAGCGATCAACGGTCATACCGAGATCGCTGAGTTTCTCCTCTCAGAGGGGTCGAATGTGGATGAGAGGCTCAACGACGGGGAGACCCCGCTCATGGCAGCAGTGTGGAACGGTCAGGTGGACATGGTCGAGCTGCTCCTGCGCAAAGGTGCAAACGTCCACGCAAAAAAAGTTACTCCCTACAAATCCTCCGGGGATTCAAGCCTTGTCTGGGCGGTCCACCGGCACCGGCATGAAAAAAATGAGAATTACGACATCATATTCCAGATGCTTGCCGATGCAGGGGCTGAATAACATCCCGGTCTGAACATGGATACCGGGGATCCGGGAACCGGTGTCCGTTTCAAGATCAGGGTGCCGTACGGGAAATTCCCGGTTTACCGGATAATACTTTCCGTCCCCACGAAGCAACGTGTATCATCGTGACCTTTTCCAAAAGGTGCGGGAATATGTCCGAATCAGGGAGTCCGTTACGCAGGTTTCCGACAACACCGTCACAGAACCTGCCTCCATGCAATGAAAGAAATAGGGATGTGGATAATATCCCTTTCATCCAAATGGAGGAATGTAGTACATGGAACCAGGTAAATTATACACCCTGCCGAAACTGCTGTACGAGTACAAGGCACTGGCACCGTATATTTCCGAAGAGCAGCTCACCCTTCACTACACCAAGCACCATCAGGCGTACGTGACCGGTGCGAATGCAATCCTGGAGAAGCTCGACAAGGCGCGGAAGGACAATACCGACCTCGATATGAAAGCCACGCTGAAGGAGTTGTCGTTCCATATCGGCGGCTACCGGCTTCACACCCTGTTCTGGGAGAACCTTGCGCCCGCAGGCAAAGGTGGTGGCGGAGTCCCGAAAGGAGATCTTGCAAAAGCGATCGATGCGGAGTTCGGAAAGTTTGACCGTTTTAAAAAAGAGTTCACGCAGGCAGCGTCCAGTGTCGAGGGTTCCGGGTGGGCCGTGCTGACCCACTGCATGAAAACGAACCGGCTCCTCATCATGCAGCTCGAAAAGCACAATGTCAATCTCGTCCCGGGCTTTCGGATCCTCATGGCCCTTGACGTATGGGAGCATGCGTACTATCTCGATTACAAGAACGACCGGGCGAAATTCATTGAAGGGTTCTGGAACCTCGTGAAATGGGACGAAGTGAATACCCGCTTTGTTACCCACCTGAAAAAATAATCCGGAATAGCCCAGCCCCCGGGGAGCCGGGCGGGACCGGCCACAACCCCTGACCTTTTTTCTTCATTGAACCCGCGGGTTCAATCATGGTACCTGCGTGATTTTTTGAATTTATATGCCGCGTTTCTCCAACAGGTAACTAAATTATGTCTGATAATTATGCAATCCGAAGATATCACCGGCAAACGATGACGGTGATTGGCACAAGCAGGAAGAAAAAATACCTCAAAATCTTCCTCGTCCTGCTCCTTGCAGGTGTGGCCGGGGCCGCATACCTTGTCTGCAGTTCGGGAATTCTTGCCGATGAGAACCCCCGGATCCCCCAGGAGATGATAACACGGATCAATCTCGAGCGGCAGGCAGACAATCTTGTCCCGGTCCAGATGGATGACCAGCTGGAGAATCTCGCCCTGGCCAAGAGCCGGAAAGTGAAAATTTCTTCGCTGACCTATTCAACAGCTCCTGATGCCACTACCGGTGACAACACGAATGTATTTGTCATACCAAAAATCTCCTGGGCGCTGTCGGGATATGATGAACAGCAACAGATGTTTGATGCGCTCGAGAACAATGACAACTCCTTCCGCACCAACGTGTTCAACGGTAATTACCGGAACGTGGGTATCGGTGTCACTGGGGATGGCTATAACTATTACATCGCGATGAAATGGCAATAATTTTAGGGGTTTTCAGCCGGGCTATCCGCGTTGCTTATGAAGTCAAATTTAAATAATCCTCACACTAACATTTTGTAAATATGAATGATACTGCTGAGGTTGCGAGGCTGCTTGACATTCTCGGTAACCGCAACCGGAGGAGGATCATTGAACTGCTCCGGCAGAAGCCCTGTTTTGTCACGGAGATATCCGACACGCTGGTGCTCTCGCCAAAGGCGGTCATCGACCATCTCCAGATGCTGGAGCGCGAGGCCATTCTTTCCTGTGAAACAGACGAACGGCGCCGGAAATATTACTATCTTGCCCAGGATATCCTGATCGATGTCAGTCTTAAGGAACTGAGGATCTCCGGGTATGAAATGGATGAAGCCAGCCAAAAAAACGACCAGCTCAAAAAAACCGTGGCCATGCTTGCACGCATGATACGGGCCCATGACAAAATCCTTGCAAATCTTGAGCAGGTCAATCACGATATTGAAACAAAGATTAATGACCTTGCCACCATCCATAAGGATTTATTCAAAAGCGATCGAGAGGTACGTGTGGTCATAGCCTTGTCCCACCAGTCCCTGACGCTTGGAGAACTGGAACAGGTCACGGACCTGCCCAAGGCCAGTCTCTCTGAGATCCTGAAGCAGTTCGAGCGGCGGGGAATCGTCAAACGTGAGAAAGAACGGTATACACTCAGAGGTATCCATGCAGAATAATCCAAGCGGTCCCTACGATGATGTGTTCAACAACCTTGCAAAAATCGTGGAAGACATCGTGAAAAACATGCCGGAAAGCCAGCATGCCCGCATTGTGGGATATACGATCATCACCCGGCAGGCCGCGATCGGTGATCCCGAAGTGTTCAGGGCTGGCACAACGGACGATGACGGGGAAGTTCCCTACGAGATCGTGGAAACAGACGATGATGTATTCATCACTGCCGTCATGCCGGCCGATCCCAAAAATGCGCCTATCGCTGATATTGAAATAAACTGTGTCCGCATTGTTGTCGATGGCCGAATTACGATGATACTGCTCGACCACCCTGTGGACCGCATCCATAGCTACTACCGGATCCACCGGGGGCTGATGGATATCTCTCTTAAAAAAGTGAAAGATCCCTGATCGGCTTCCTTTTTCAGTGCTGTACTTTTATGCGAGCTTCCACACACCGGTGTCCTGCCCGTTGAAGGGAATTTCAACATATGTTTGCTCCGGCGTCAGGGAGGCCGGGACCACATAGATGATATAGCCATCCATGCTGTTGCTTTTACCCGGGTACAGGAAATCCGGTCGGGTACCGTGTGAAAACCCGAAGTCCTCCACGTACTCGTCGCCATTCAGTTTCTGGAAGTACTGGATTTCCTTGATCAGGACAGGGGTCTCTTTCCCGCGCTCTCCTTTGTCCGGGAGGAAATGGGACGGATCCTGCGTATAGGTCATACCGTTATAGTGTACCACTATATTTGAGGATGGCGGGAACCAGACGCGGGTATCCCCGTTGTTGGTCATCTGGACAAACACGAACAGGTATTTGTATCCAGGCATCGGTTGATCGGGTGAAGTATAAAAATGGTTTTCCTTATCACCGAGCCACTGGTAGGTGTCATTGATCCAGTACCGGTATACGATCGCCTCGCTTGCTACTTTGCCGGTGCCAAAGGAAAAATTTTGTTTCAGAGCAAGGGCATGGGGGTATGGCTCCGGTGTGGCCGTGGGAATTGCAGTTGTTAGTATGGTTGTACTTGCCGGTGTTGCAGCAGTCACGGTGGTTTGTGAAGGGGTGGCCGGTTTCCCGGAAAAATTACCGGTTCCGGCACAGCCGGCAACTACAATAAGGGCAATGATGCCCAGAGCAGGAAGCACGCTCAGGAGTTTCATACCTTTTTTAAAACAGGATAGATAAAAAATGTGCCGGTGAGCCGGAAACAATGCAGTACATTTGAGAGGAGCGTATCCTGTATATCAAAAATCAAAAAAAATTATACTTTTACCGGGAAGTCAGATGGGGTCGCCTCGATGATGGCCTTCTTCCCTGATCGCATCTCGTGAAACTGGCGGAGCGAGACCGTGATATCCCTCGTAAAGGCGAAGTACCCGATCTGGGTATTCCGGCACAGTTTCATCGCCATATCCATCAGTCCCCTTGGATCGGGCCGTGCCTCGCCAAGCCAGATATGGAAGATATTGCCGCCATCGACAATCGGGAAGAAGACGTGCTCGATCTCCATGCGCTTGGTCAGGGGCACATCTGCACCGGGTGCCACGTGGGTTCCATTCGTGTAATAGATCGGCAGGTCGCGGCTCTTGCCGAGCTTTGCGAGGCCTTCCTGCAGGTCTCCCTTTATTATCTTCTTTGCAAAATCGTGGTAGCGGCGGTCAAGTAAGTCAGCAATGGCAAACCGCTGGGCGGTGGTCTCTGCCGGTGTACGTGCGAGTGCAATGGTCATGTTGTTCTTTTTTGAGAGTTCGCGGCTGTAGAGTTCCATTTCGGTCATCGCCCGGATGGCGAGCTTAAATGCTGCTTTTGATTCATGGAGCTGCTTGCCGGTATGGTGCTGGACCATCTCGTTCACGCCAACAACGCCGATCGTGTAGACCAGCCCCTCGAGATCGACCGCCAGGGCGCCCCGTTCGCCGGTGTTGGGGTCTTTCGGGCGCTGCATGGCAAACGGCATCCGGCTGTTTGCCCGGATCAGGTCCATCCAGCGGCGCTTGATCTTGAAGATCTCTACTGAAACATCCATCAGTTTCTTCAGCTCGGCAAAGAGCCGGGCATCGTCGCCATCTGCATTATAGGCTGCACGCGGGCAGTTTACCGAAACCACCTGCCACGACCCCATCGAGAAGTGGCGGCCGTCCTCGAAGACCAGTTTCCTGTCAAACTCGGAGTCCTTATCGGCAACGGCCGAGAACTGGTAGGCGCAGCACTGGTAGCAGGAGATGCCCTTGCCGGCACCGCGGTAGGAAGGGAGCTGGTTGTCGTAATAGGGAGTGCCGAATTTCGAGGCGAGCTCGAAGGTCATGAGGTAGAGATCCTGGAACGTGGGGAGGTCGGGATTTTTCATATTGAACTCCTCCCGCTCGGTCATGAAGTCGGGCTCGATCGAGATCTCGGGCTTGGGGAAGTTGAAGGGTTTTCCCCAGTAGTCTCCTTCCAGCATGACCTCCATCAGCGCCTTGAAGAGGAGTCGTACCTCGCGCTCGAACTCTCCATATGTCCGTCGGGGTGCGGAGGTGCCGTCCCAGATCTTTCCCTTGTACACGCAGGGCTTGTCCTGCCAGAGGGTCGGCACGCCCGGCGAGAGCTGGATGGACGAGAAGACGAGCTGGCCGCCCCGGGCGACCATCATCTGGGTCATCTCGTACACGAACATCTGCACCATCTGCTTGATCTCATCGTAGGGCATGCCTTCCATGAATGGTGCGAGGAACGTGAGGAAGTTGTAGTATCCCTGTCCCCCGGCAAAATTGGTCTGTGCAGACCCAAGGGCCTTAACGGCATGGAGGATCGCGACCTCGGCACGTTTTGCCGGCCCGGCAACCGACGCTTTGGTTCCGTTGCCATCGGGCATCAGGCCATAGTAGAAGAAGTACCGGAGATCCCAGTCCTGGCAGAACGGCCGCGTGCCAAAATACTCGAGGTCGTGGATGTGCATCTCTCCGGAAAGGTGGTGGTCGGCAAGGGCAGGCGGCAGCTGGAGCAGGTACTGTTCTTTTGAGATCTTGTCCGCTTTTTTCTTGTGCGATGTCTCGGCATTCTCCTGCAGGTTCGCGTTGTCGTGGGCCTCGAACCCCCTGCCGACATCGATCTGATGGGCGTCGTAGACCGGGGTACCGACACGGGTTGATACGTTCCGGTACTGGACCATCCCCCGTTCGAGAAGCGTAATATTGACGATCTCGCGGATGAGCGGGCCGGAAAGGGACTTGAGCCCCATATTCCTGATCCGGTTCTCAACTTCGAGAGCGATCTCCTGCGCGATCTCCTCGCTTGCTCCTTTGTACCCATAGAATGTCTCGACGAGCTTGGTCTCTTCGACAAGCTGGCGGACGATTCGGTTCCGGTCCCATTCAACGATATGCCCGTCCGTCGTCCTTACCGGAGGGAGAGATGGTGTATACTCACCAAAAATAGTCTGTTGCCGGGTCTCCTGCCGGGGCATCATTCACCTGCGATCAGATGGCTGATATGCTCCCCATCCAGTCTTCCCGCGGGAAAAAGGTCCGATGAAGTAAAAAAATCCTCGCTCTTCTGGAGCACCGGTGCCTCGTTCACGAAAACCCCGTTTACCCGCAGTTCGGTCAGCGACTCAGCGCTGGAGAGGTCACGCTCGGCAAATTTGTACCCGCTCTTTTTCAGGAACGTCTTGAGGAGTTCGCAATTCGGGCAATGCTCTAGCGTATACACGATCAGCTGTGGATTTTTCGGCACAAAAAACACCCTCACTCTGTCATCTATCCAATAGGCAGTCTGTATAAAAAAATCTTGGTTTGTGCATCTGCATAAGGCCGGCGCGCCGGGCGATTACCCTTATCTGGAGTATGGAACAATAGTACCGTAATGGTCAGGATGTTTGTCGCGCTCGAACTTTCCGGGGAGATCCGGGACCGGCTTAAGGATGCCCAGCAGGTGCTCCGCGGGTGTTCCGCCCGGCTCACGTTTGTCGATCCGGCACTCATCCACATCACCGTGAAGTTTCTTGGCGAGGTCGATGACAAAAAATGCGCGAAGGTGCAGGATGCCCTGAATAAAATTACCTTTACGCCATTTACGGTCACGGCCGGAGACGTGACCGTGAACAACCCGAAACGCCCGCATACAGTCTGGTGTGCGATCGATGATGGCGGGAACGGGGAACAACTCCTGGGTCTCATTGAAGCGGGGCTTTCGCCTCTCGGGTTTGCCCGGGAAGACCGGCGCCTCACTCCCCACGCGACCGTTGCCCGCGTGAAATCCCCGGATTCCTCCCTCTTCACTGCTCTGGACCAGCTCAGGGGCCGGTCCTATGGCAGCTGCACCGTCAATGGTATGAAACTCAAGAAGAGCATCCTGACTTCCCGGGGGCCGGTGTATGAGGATGTGCTCGAGGTGAAATGGTGAACCGGCTCCCTCTTGAAGAAACGGTGCTTGCCTCACTGCGACCTTCGCAGGAAGAGAAGGACCATGTGTGCAGTATTGCACAGCGGGTGCTCGAGCGTATCCGGCAGAGCGGGAAGGCCGAGGGGATGATCGTGGGGTCTGTTGCCCGGCAGACGTGGGTGCGGGGAGACCGCGACCTTGACGTGTTCATGCTTTTTGACCCGTCCCTGTCCCGGGAGGAACTCGAACAGCAGGGGCTTTCTCTTGCCAGGGGTATTGCTGCGGCTCTCACGGACAAGTATTATGAAAAGTATGCCGAGCATCCGTACATCAATGCCACGATCGAGGACGTTGACGTGGATCTCGTTCCCTGTTATAATGTTGACAGTGCAGCCAGAATCCAGAGCGCCGTGGATCGCACACCCTTCCATACCCGCTACATTACGGAGAAGATCAACGGCATGATCGATGATGTCCTGCTCCTCAAGCGGTTCACCAAAGCCGGAGGCATCTATGGTTCTGACCAGATGACTGAGGGGTTCTCCGGGTATCTCTGCGAGCTGCTCATCCTCTACTACGGGGGCTTCACTCTGCTGCTGAAGGCCGTGGCTGAGTGGAAGCCACAGACGATCATCGATCTGGAAGATCATGCGGCAAAGGAATTTGACGAACCGCTGGTGATGATCGATCCGGTGGACCCGAAACGGAATGTCGCCGCTGCGGTATCGCTTGACCGCATGGCGGAGTTCGTGGAACTTGCACGGGGTTATCTCGAATCCCCGTCGGAATCCTTTTTCGGACTGCCGGAAGCACACTCGATGACGCCCGGTGATCTCACCGGTCTTCTGGAAGACCGGGGGACATTCCTGTATGGGATCACCTTTACAACTCCGCCATATATTGAGGAGATCGTTGTCCCCCAGCTGAAGCGCAGCACCCGTGCAGTCTGCGAACATCTTGAACGCAACGGGTTCTCTGTCCACCATGCGCATTACCTGATGGGGCGTGAACAATGCATGATCCTCGTTGAGCTGCTTGTCGCTGAATTACCGGCGATCCGCAACCACCTCGGACCCCCGGTCTGGAACCGGGTCAATGCGGAAAAATTCCGAACCAAACACCGTGCCTCCTCCCTTCCGGGGCCCTATATCAATAACGGCCGGTACGAGACGGAAGTCTCCTGCGAGTTCAGGAACGCCGGGGATCTGCTCCGGTCTGAGGGGCTCCGGCAGGTCAGCCTCGGGAAACATGTCCGCCAGTCCCTCGCAAACGGCTGGCAGGTGCACGAAGGCAGGGAGTGCTGGAGCCCGGCATTCTCCTCATTCATTGCCGGATTTTTCAACCGTTGCTCACCGCTTGTCCGTCACGAGAAGGATACCCTCCATTCGAGCACCTGATGAGGATTGCATACCTGCAACATCTCTTGCGGGGCGGGAATCAATAAAAAAGAGATGGGACTGCGATCTGCTGAATTATTATTTTTTGGAATTCTTTTTGATCTTCGATGAAGCCAGTTTTTCAATAACTGCTTTGTCGGTACCGGCAGCAATGGTGAGCTTCTGGTGCTGGACAGCACTGTCAACCATACCCTTTCCGGTCAGTGTCCGGATGATCAGGGTAGTAGACCCAATGGGACTGCCGATTGCACCGGCAGAGAGATCTGAGTGGACCGCGGTAAGATCCGTGCAGAAATGGCAACCTTTGCGGATGCAGGTCTCCAGCTCTGCGAGCGGGATGATCGTGATTGTTCCATCCTGTTTGAGGATCTCGAGTTTGCCCTTGACATCCAGTTTTCGGATCTCATGTGGTTCGAGCTTGTAGTGGCTGTGGAGTTTTCCCTCGATCAGTGTTGTGTAATCGAAGGTTTCCGTGCAGAATAATCCAATCACCAGACGGATCGCCTTCGCGTAGGGTTTGAGGAGATCATTGTCACTCTTTCGCATCCTATCCACGGCCTGAACTGCGCAGGGGACCCCGACAACAGCGATTCTTTTGAATTTTCTCTCCACGATCGCGTACTTGAGCGCGGCAAGGAGGGGTACCCACCAGCTGTACCGGCTACCGGCCTGCTGGATGAGGACATCAGATTTCATGATAACGACCGATGAGGGACGGAGTGTCCAGTGATCTTCCGTAACGGTCACCACGGCATCGATCAGTCCCTCATCCAGTGCATTGGCAAGGATTGCTGTCACTGCACCGCCGCTCTGCTTACGCGGCACGTCAATGGCGGCTTTGGCAGAGATGAGTTCAAGGTAATCCCCGAGTGTCTGTGATGGCTGGTCAGCTGCCCGCGGGCAAACGGCGTAACATGCGCCGCACGGGACATTGTCGGTCGCCTGCTTACAATACCCGTTGCTGCGGGGACTGGTGATCATCTCCCCTTCGTCAAAGAACAGCGCGTCGGCAGGACAAACTGCCACGCATGCACCACATCCCGAGCATCTTCCCGTATCCCAGACCTCGCTTTTCAAATCGAGATAACTTTTTTCTGCCATCGCTTTCACTCCCATGTATATTTGCTTGCAAACGGCCGGGCACTGGTAGCGGCGATTCGGGTATATTCCGATGCAAGCAGGGGGGTCACATCGATACCGAACGATTTGGCGAAATCCTCGATAATCGGGCGGATCATTGCTTTTTGCTCATCTGTAACCGGCGCCTGTTTCGCCCCGACTCCGAGATAGAGATCATCAACCGGGCCACGGACAAATATCTCTCCCCCATGGATGCCACTACCAACACCCTGCTCTGAGATTGGCTCAGCTCCTTTGAGCCCGAGGACGATGAGGAGGCCACCTGCCATGTACTCGCCGAGGAATGCACGGGCGCTGCCCCCGACCACAACGATCGGGCGCTTCTCCATATACTGCTTCATGTGGATACCCCCGCGGTACCCGATATTGTCCCGGACATAAACCCGGCCACCCCGCATGCTGTGGGCGACTGCGTCACCAGCACTCCCGTGAATGATTACCTTCCCCTTGTCCATCGTATTGCCAGGCGCATGGTCCGCGTTGCCATGCACTATAACGGTCGGGCCGCTCATGAACATCGCCAAATCGCCGCCAGGTACGCCGTTTATCGTAATAGTCACTTGGTCGCCACGCAATCCGTCAGCAATGAACCGCTGGCCAAGCACATTATTGATGACTATCTCCTTTACCCCCTCTGCTACGGCCCGGCGGATCTGCTGGTTGAGTGGCGTGTAATGGAGGTTTTTTGCATCAATTGTCACCGGGTTCACCGTCATGCTCCCACCGTTTTCACATCGAGCACGTTCAGTAATCCTTCGTCAATCATGTAGCCCCTGAGCCGGTCGCGGTTGCCCCGCAGGCTCTCGATGCTGTTGATGCCAGCGGCTCCCATAAGTTCTGCGATCTCGTCGGTCCATGCGTGGATCAAGTTTGCTACCTGCACCGCGTTTGTCTCGGGATCCAGACGCTTTGTCAGCTCGGGTTTCTGGGTCGCAATGCCCCAGGCGCATACACCCCGGTTGCAGGTGCCGCACACCCGGCACCCCATGGCAACAAGGGCAGACGTACCGATATAGACTGCATCTGCTCCGAGGCAGATGATCTTCGCGACATCTGCGCTCTGGCGGATACCCCCGCTGGCAATAATGGAGACCTCGTTACGAATGCCCTGGCTGCGCAGTTTGGCATCGACACTAGCGACCGCAGCCTCGACCGGGATACCCACGTGGTCGCGGAAGACGCGGGGCGCTGCGCCCGTGCCGCCACGGAACCCGTCGATAACCACGGCATCGGCACCCGAGCGTGCGATACCGGCCGCGATCGCAGCTGAGTTGTGCACCGCTGCGATCTTCACAAAGACCGGTTTCTTCCACTCGGTCGCCTCCTTGAGGCTGTGCACGAGCTGTTTTAAGTCCTCGATACTGTAGATATCGTGGTGCGGCGCAGGACTGATCGCGTCGCTTCCCTCAGGGATCATCCGCGTGCAGGCTACGTCCGCACAGACTTTCTCGCCCTGCAGGTGGCCGCCAATGCCCGGCTTTGCTCCCTGCCCGATCTTGATTTCGATAGCAGCACCGCGTTCGAGATAGTTAATGTCCACACCGAAGCGTCCCGATGCGACTTGGACGATAATGTGCTTCTGGTACGGATAGAGTGATTCGTGGAGTCCTCCCTCACCCGTTCCCATGAAGGTCCCCATTTTTGTCACTGCCTTTGCAAGAGCGGTCTGGGCATTCAGGCTGATCGCACCGTAACTCATATGCCCGATCATGATCGGTGTCTCGATCCGGAGGTTAGGAGTAAGTTTTGTCAGGAGCTCGACATCGCCGTCGGTATGTTCTCTGACAGATAAAGCGCGGGGTTTTTTCCCCAGATAGGTACGGAGCTCCATCGGTTCCCGCAGGGGATCGATACTTGGGTTTGTCACCTGGCAGGCATCGAGCAGCAGCCGGTCAAAGATCATTGGATAGGGGAGAGCGTTTCCCATACCTGCGAGTATGATCTTACCGGTTTTTGCCTGGTTGAACACAGCTTCGCGGATCTCGCGTGTCCAGACCGGGTGGCTCCGGTAATCGGTGGGTTTTTCGTAGATGCTGATGGCATCGCGGGGACAGAAGGCGGTACAGCGGTGGCAGGCAACACAGTTGCGCGAATTGATACGGATCTTGTCACCCTCCATCCGGTATACGCCGTATGAACAGTTCTCAACGCACCGACCGCACTGCATGCACAAATCAGGATCGATCTCCACTTTGAACCGAAGTGGGAGACTGCCTATACTCATGCGATGACCCTCCCGATAACCGGTTCGCCGGCTTTCGGCATGTGGACATCTTTTATGTGGGGCTCAATCCTGCGGATGGCAGCTTCCTCGCTCGAGATGTAGAGTCGATCACCATGCTCGCCGGTTACCATTGGCCGCAGTTTGATACGATCGGTGAAGCCGAAGAGGGTATTTTCATTGGCTACGCAGATTGCGAACGGGCCGTTCATCATGGCGGGGCCGTACGCCATGCGGATTGCACGGTTGAGCTCTTCCTCCTTTGGCGACATGCGGTCGATCTCGTTCCAGAACGGGGGAGCGAGTGCCCGAACTGCCATTTTTTCTGATAGTCCGTGTTTCCTGACCAGCAGATCCACAAGGTACGCCACGACTTCCGTGTCGGTATACATCGTACATTTATATCCATAACTCTCGATATACCGCTGGTTCGTGCCGTACGATGTGATCTCTCCGTTATGAACCACACTCCACCCAAGGAGGTTGAACGGATGTGCTCCGCCCCACCAGCCAGCCGTGTTGGTCGGGTAGCGGTTGTGGGCGAGCCAGAGGTAACCCTTGTAGTCCTGGATGCGGTAGAAATCGGCCACCTCTTCCGGCCAGCCGGATGCTTTGAATACCCCAAGGTTTTTACCGGAGGAGAAGATGAGAGTGCCGTTGCGTGCGGTGTTTGTGCTCATGACGATGTGCATGATGATGTCATCAGCGGGAGTGTTCTGTTCCGGTGCCATCTTCGGGTCGGGCTTGAAAAAATATCGCCATGGTGTGTGCACTTTTTTGATTTTTGAAGCAAAGGTCGGGATCTCCTCATCGTGAACAATGGTTCCCCGTTTCTCGAGCTCCCGGTCAAGTACCGGCTTATTTTCATGAACGTTGTTAAAAAAGACATGAAGCGCGTAGGCATCCGCAAAGTCCGGGTAAATCCCGTAGGCCACATAGCCGGCGCCTTCGCCATTACCACGCTCGTCCATTATAGCTAACGAGTTTCTTATACTCCCTCCGTCCACACACTGACGGCGCTTGTCGATGACACCTATTATACCACACATAGTATCACAAATCGGAATGGTCTATAGTACTGAAACGTAATGGAAATTGAATGTGAGCATTCTTCCCATTGAGGTTAGTTAATAAAATATAAATGTAATTGGGTGGAACCTTTTTGCCATTATGTCAGCTGACGTATCCAAGTTGCTCAAGAAAATCGAGGCTGATGATGTAAAATTCATCCGGCTCCAGTTCACTGATGTGCTAGGCATGCCTAAAAATGCCGCTGTCCCCGTGGCTCAGGCAGAGAAATCCCTGACCGAGGGAACATGGTTCGACGGGTCATCCATCGAGGGGTTCACGCGGATTGAAGAGTCCGATATGCTCCTTAAGGCAGACCCGGCATCCTATGCGGTCCTTCCCTGGAGACCCCAAGATGGCAAGGTTGCCCGGTTCGTGTGTGATGTCTACACGTACGGCAACAAGCCGTTCGAGGGCGACCCCCGTTATGCCCTTAAAAAGATCATGGCCGAAGCGGCAAAGATGGGCTATATTTTCAATACTGGCCCCGAACTTGAGTTTTTCCTCTTCAACCGTGTTGACGGGAAGCCAACGACTCAATTTTCGGACACCGGAGCGTATTTTGATCTTGCTCCGAATGACGCATCTGAAAATGTCAGAAGAGACATTGTCCTCTCGCTGACCCAGATGGGTTTTGAGATCGAGATGTCCCATCACGAGGTCGCAGCAAGCCAGCACGAGATCAACTTCAAATACACGGATGCCGTCACCACTGCTGACCGCGTCATCACCCAGAAGTTCGCAACAAAGGCAATCGCGCTGAAGTACGGTCTCCACGCATCGTTCATGGCAAAACCCCTGGCCGGCATCAACGGCAGCGGTATGCACACGCACTGCTCCCTCTCGAAAGGGGGCAAGAATGCCTTCTTCGATGCGGATTCTGAGAAGGGGCTCAGCCAGACCGCCCACTACTTTATCGGGGGTCTCCTGAAACACGCGAAGGCGATCACCCGGGTTGCAAACCCGACCATCAATTCCTACAAGCGTCTAGTCCCCGGCTTTGAAGCTCCGTGTTACATTTCATGGAGCACCACGAACCGCTCTGCCCTGATCCGGGTCCCCGCCGCTAGGGGCAACGGTACCCGCGCGGAATTCCGAAGCCCGGACCCGATGTGCAACCCGTATCTCACATTCGCCTGCATGCTTGCTGCAGGACTTGACGGGGTTAAGAACAAGATAATGCCTCCGGAGAGCACGGACGTGAACATCTACCACCTGAGTGAGAAGGAACGGAAGAAGATGAAGATCGAGATGCTGCCAGGTAGCCTTGCCGAGTCACAGGCGTTGTTGATGAAGGATAAGGTGCTCTGCGATGCATTGGGCGACCTGATTGTCGAAAACCTAGCACGTATTGCAGAAGCCGAGACCGATGCCTACCGGCTTGCGGTCCACCCATGGGAACTGGACAGGTACTTGGCAACATACTAATTTTTTTCAACCATAAACGTTAATTTTAAATAACTAGGAAGATAACTTCCTTCCAATAATTTACAAACTTACATCATTCAAAAACCGGAGAAAACAGGAACAGGAATTAATGATCCAGCAGCGGACCGGTTCACCGGATTTATCATCCGGTATCGGCCCTCTGGCAGAGTGGCCATCCTCGACCGTTCCGGTCGGGATTTTACTTGAGAATGAGAAAAACAAGCATCATTGATTATTTCAGGAGAATTGAATGGCAATAGATTCTGGAGCAACAGCATGGATCCTTGCCTCAACGGCGCTCGTCATGATCATGACGCCGGGCGTAGGATTGTTCTATGGTGGTCTTGTCCGGAAGAAAAACTTCATCGACATGATCACCCTGTCGTTTGTTGCCTTTGCGCTCGTCAGCATCCAGTGGGTGCTGCTTGGGTACTCCCTTGCATTCGGTCCGGATGTCGGCGGGTTCATCGGCAACTTACAGTACCTCGGACTGAATAATGTGGGCATGAACCCGGGGCCGTACAGTACGGCGATACCAGGGCTGCTGTATATGGTCTTCCAGCTCGTCTTTGCTACGGTGACCATGGCAATCGTAACCTCAGGATTTGCCGAGCGGATCAAGTTCAGTTCGTACCTGATCTTCGCGGCACTCTGGACCACGATTGTCTATGATCCCCTCGCCCACTGGGTATGGGGGGGAGGCTGGACAGCACAATTCGGCTCCATAGACTTTGCCGGAGGCACGGTCGTCCACATCAGCTCAGGATTTGCAGCTCTTGCCCTTGCCCTCGTGATCGGAAAACGTGTCGGCTATGGCAAATACGCGATGGAGCCGGCAAACATCCCGTGGTCTATTCTCGGTGCGGCCCTGCTCTGGTTCGGCCGGTTCGGGTTCAACTCTGGCAGTGCGGTTGACGCGAACGGGCTTGCAGCAGTCGCATTCGTCACCACCAACACGGCAGCAGCAGCGGGTGCGATCGCGTGGTTGCTCGTCTCGTGGGCCCATGGTGGCAAGCCGAGCTCGCTCGGTTTTGTCTCCGGAGCAGTGGCTGGACTCGTCGCCATTACCCCAGCAGCCGGTTATGTGACACCGATGGCAGCGATTATTATCGGTACGGTCGGAGGTATTCTCTGCTACAGCATCATGCTCTGGAGGCAGAGTAAATGGGTCGATGAGAGCCTTGATGCATGGGCAGTCCACGGCATGGGCGGCCTCTGGGGAGCGCTCGCGACGGGTATCTTTGCTGTAGCAGCGATCAACGGCAAATCGGGGCTCATTGAAGGTAATGTCGGTCAGTTCATCTCGCAGGTCGTGGGTGCCGGTGCGGCAGTCATTTATGCCTTCTTGGTGACTTATATCCTTGCAATAGTCATCGATAAGACCATTGGCCTGCGTGTCACCGAAGAGGAAGAGTATGTCGGCCTTGATATCTCGCAGCACGGGGAGCAGTGCTAATCGGGAGTGAACAACATGAAAATGATAAAAGTTATCCTAAAACCAGAACGGTTCGAGTTTGTCAAAAAAGCGCTGGAAGATAAAGGCTTCATCAGCATGACTACTTCCGAGGTCCGTGGACGAGGTACGCAGAAAGGTATCTCTCTCGAATACCGGGGAGGCTTAATGACTGTCGACATGCTACCCAAGATCCAGATAGAGATTGTAGTTAAAGAAAAGGATGTCGACGTAGCGATCACCACCATCACCGAATCGGCCAGGACCGGAAAGATTGGCGACGGGAAAATCTTTGTCATTCCAGTTGAGAAAGCGATCCGGATCCGCACCGGGGAAATGGAGGTATAATCAGAGAGCACCGGTTCTAATCCCCCTACCATCTCTGGAATAACCGGAATCACTACATCCCGGCATTGCATATGATTGATCCCGCAGTCAAAAAAGATGGACTGCGGGGATCATTAGTTTTAAAAAAAATTACTTCTTCGATCGTTCGTAGATTGAAAATGCATCAAGCACCTGGAGGGTAATTCGTGCCCCAAACGTGGGTTGGATCGTCTCCAGCCAGAGGAAAAAGCCCACCTTTGGTGGCGTCGGACGTTCGAACTTGAAATGCCCGTCCTTCATCTGGATCATCTTATGATATTCCTTCTTCTGCCTTGAGCGCAGGTAAATGATCAGTTCATAGCCCGGCAGGTCTGTGGCAATGATCGCTTTGGAATAGTATTTCGGGAACTCTTCCGGTGTGATTTTCCTCCCTTTCACGGTCAGCCCATACGTATCGCAGACAGATTTGATTGCTGGCGGGAACAGACCCCCATACAGAACTTTTTTGACAAGCGCACCGGTCTGGTCCGTGATCACCGGGCAGATCCGTCCGGGTGTCCGGGCGATCTCGGTGAACAGTCTGGTTTTAACCTCGTCATGGTAACGCTTGTAGTCAAAAGGATGTTTCATCGGGATATCCGTTGCACGAATGAGTTTGGGATGGTTCTCCGGCAGGTTGTAGATGATCCGCGGGCGGTAGTGTTTGACGAGTCCCTTGATCTGCTCGCAGGAACTGGTATGGATGATTGCGTTGGTTCTGTCTTTTGCAAGGCGTTTTACCACGGAGTAGTTCGAGAGGTCAAAGGAGGAAACAAGGAGGAAGGGCGTGACCTTCTGACCATAGAGATAGCCGAGGAGTCTTTTCTTGTACGCAATCTCCACTTCAAACTCCTTTAAGTCTGAAGGGGATGTGACAACTTCGGCAAATGCGACATGGTTATCCGAATCCACAAGCAGCATGTCAAACTCGGCGAGATCCTGGCCGTTGCCCCGGATGGTGATATCGCCGTACTTGGAATAGAAAAGCCCGTTCTGGCCGATCCGGACCTCCTCGCGATATCGCGGGGCATCGGCACCTTTCATCGCGAGATACTTGATCGTGTCGGATTTCTTTGAGATGTCCAAGAACATCTCGTACACGATCGCCTCAAACCACCGGCCTTCAGCAGTTCGCATAGGTTCGATGTCCGGAGAAAAAAGTCTTTTCCGCTCTATCTTGTTCATGTGCCGCGTGGCATTGATGGCGATTGCCGCTGTCGGTTTGAAATGTTTGAAATTGGAGTTCAGCCACGGGATCATGATTACAGTAAAGAATCTCTGCCGTTATAGTAGATAACAATCTGCCTTCCCGTTCACTTCAGTCAGGATAATTTGTCGTTATAGAAAGTTATATATCTATAAGAAAGATATTGCCTTCGTATACCAGACTGTGTAAACAGGTTTGGGACAGAGAAAATGGGGGGGGAAATGTCGAGCGTGAAGAAAACCGTCAGTATCGAACCATTGCCGCGGTATATCATGCCGGATGCATCGGTTCCGGCGTATGATGATATTCTGGAACAGCTCGAGGAGTATCACCGTTCGCTTATTGGATCGTCCTATTATTATATCCGGACAGAGAACGACAGGAAATCCCTGTGCCGGATTATGCCCGGGGGGGGTAAAATATTCTTCCACGAAATCGTGGATCATGAGAAGCACGGGATTTCGGAAGATGATCTGGAAGAGGCAGTCTCGCAGGGCACGGGTTCATTTTCCACACCGGGCTATTACCCGGTATCAGCGCATATAGAGACAAAGCTCCGAAGGGTCCTAGAATAATCGTAATCCGGGATGAATATTTTTTTTTGGATTTTCTGTAAGTTATTAATGTGCCGGCCGTCATGCCGGAGCGCAGCAAGGCTGGATTGTGAGCCGGGGCGGCCGCCAAAAACAGCGATCGATGCTGTGTTGCCGTTGCATGGGCCCGGGGCTTTGTCACCATCTGCAAGAGGGAACGCAGCGGCGTCTGTGACTTAGTAATCCATGCAGCAACGTATACGGTCGTAGTTCCGATCGTGCGGAGCAGGCGGCTTCACGGATCGCTCACGGAGATAGAGAGTCAATTTGTCGAACCTCTCGCCCGGCTCAAACTCGTGTTACCGGGTCTCTGCCGGTTCATGGAGCTCTGGATCTGTTGTCCCGTATGGGTGACTCCGGTTCTTCCGCGTTTCGGGAACCACTAGCCTCATCGAGCTCCGCCGGGACGGCGAGCCGCTGAACGGGAACGGGGGTACGCCCGGGATCGCGGGGGCATGGAGATGAGCGGATGTCAGATTACGACCACCTCCCGATCCCAGGTCTCCGTTGGAGGGAGGGTTGTTTTGGGAGCGCCTCTCAACCGGGCCCGTATAGGGCTCCGTTTGCCCTTTTTTGGAAAAAACCATGTCTTAATCGCAAAAAACCGCGTCTTATACCATGCACAAAGATGCAGTTTTTCGCAGTTTTCACCTCGTGAAAGACCCATGTCTAAAACCATGTTCAAATGGGTCAATTGGAGCGGGCGAAAAGGGGGTAACACGTGGTTTAACCCGTCCCGTCCTTGGGAAGGGGCATGTATGGATCGGTCCCCGGCCATTGGAGGGGATTATGGATCGATGACGAACAGAGCGATGAGAAGGAGGTAACAGAAGGGAAAAAAGAAGGGTGGTTTACATATCGAAGTACAAGTGGAACTCCCACGGGTGGGGCCGGAGTCTGACACCGTCCATTTCCGCACGTTTGTATTCGATCCAGACATCGATGACATCCTGCGTGAAGACACTGCCTTCGAGCAGGAACTTGTGGTCCGCTTCGAGTGAATCGATCGCCTGCTCAAGTGAGCCGGGGACGGTCGGGAGCTTCTTTGCCACCTTTCCTTCGAGTTCGTAGGTGTTGCCTTCGAATGGCTGGCCGGGATCGAGCTTCTTTCTGATACCATCGATACCTGCCATCAGCAGGGCCGAGAAGGAGAGGTACGGGTTACACATCGGGTCGGGCGGGCGGAACTCGATCCGCTTGGATTGGGGATTCTCCGAGTACATCGGGATCCTGACAGCAGCAGAGCGGTTACGGAGCGAGTACACGAGGTTGACTGGCGCTTCGTATCCTGGCACGAGCCGCTTATAGGAATTGGTGGATGGTGCACAGAATGCCATGAGCGCGTTCGCATGCTTGAGGAGGCCGCCGATATAATATTTTGCGGTCTGGCTAACCATCCCGTATCCCTTTGCATCGAAGAAGAGATTCTTCCCGTCCTTCCAGAGCGACTGGTGGGTGTGCATACCTGATCCATTGTCGCCAAATAGCGGCTTGGGCATGAAGGTTGCGACCATGCCGAAGTCTCGGGCCATGTTCTTGACAATATATTTGTACATCATGCAGTAATCCGCCATCTTGACGAGCGAGCTGTACCGCATGTCGATTTCGTTCTGTCCTGCGGTCGCAACCTCATGGTGGTGTACTTCGATGGGGATACCGGTCTCGATCATCTTGAGGATCATCTGGCTCCGGACATCCTGGAGCGAATCGTGGGGTGGTACCGGGAAATAACCCTCTTTGTACCGTGGCTTGTAACCGAGATTCGGCTGCTCGTCGCGACCTGAATTCCAGCTGCCCTCAATGGAGTCTACTGAATAGAATCCCTGGTTGACACTCTGCGAATACCTGACATCATCGAACAGGAAGAACTCGTACTCCGGCCCCCAGAAACTCTCATCCGCAATACCGGTGGATTTAAGATATTCTTCCGCCTTGTGGGCAATAAACCGTGGATCGCGGGTATATGCCTGTTTGGTAAGAGGATCGAATACATCACAGATGATCGAGAGTGTGGGTACTTCACAGACCGGATCGACAACTGCTGTGGAGGTGTCCAGGTAGAGGAGCATGTCGGACTCCTGGATTTTCTGGAATCCCCGGATTGAGGAGCCGTCGAATCCGATTCCTTCCGACCAGATACCGGACTTGGGATCAGTGGAATCGTTCAGCTCCGAAGCAGGGATTGAGAAATGCTGCCACAGGCCCGGCAGATCGTTGAATTTTAAGTCAACAATCTTGATATTCTTCTTTTTGATAAGAGAGTGAACTCCACTGATTTGCTCTTTTGTCATTTCTGTCATTTTTTTTGGTTTATTCGCTTGTGCCATTCTAACACCATCCAACATACGAACGCACCGAATCGGTGCTAAGGCTTGTGCAAATAAATAGGCATTTTTCGTGATGCCTGATCTGCACTATGGTGTATGTTCAATTTAGGAATATTTAAATACATAGGAACGAATCTTCTTTCCTATAATCTGTAAAAAATTTCGAATAGATCATGAACAGGAGATGGGCATAATGACAGAAGGCAGGCAGGTATCGTTTTCCGGGAGATGCCGGATCAATGTATTACCTTTCCAGTCTCATGCCGGCATGCCTATGAGGTCCGTGGCACCAGTCGGGGATCAACCGCCCCGGAGTTGCACGAATCCAATCTTGTGTATCACAGGTGAAATGAATGCCTATTGATTCAGGAGCTACAGCATGGATCCTCGCCTCAACGGCGCTCGTCATGATCATGACGCCGGGCGTAGGATTGTTCTATGGTGGTCTTGTCAGGAAGAAAAACTTCATCGACATGATCACCCTGTCGTTCGTTGCCTTTGCGCTCGTCAGCATCCAGTGGGTGCTGATTGGGTACTCCCTTGCATTCGGTCCGGATGTTGGCGGGTTCATCGGCAACTTACAGTACCTCGGACTGAATAGTGTGGGTATGGATCCAGGCCCGTACAGCCCGGTCATTCCGGGACTGCTGTACATGGTCTTCCAGCTCGTCTTTGCCACAGTGACCATGGCCATCGTGACTTCGGGATTTGCCGAGCGGATCAAGTTCAGTTCATACCTTGTCTTTGCAGCGCTCTGGACTACGATTGTCTATGACCCGCTCGCCCATTGGGTATGGGGTGGCGGCTGGTCATCGACGTTCGGTGCGATCGATTTTGCCGGCGGAACGGTCGTTCATATCAGCTCGGGGTTTGCAGCACTCGCTTTAGCCATCGTGATCGGAAAACGCGTCGGCTATGGCAAGTACGGGATGGAACCGGCAAATATACCCTGGTCCATCTTGGGTGCTGCCCTGCTCTGGTTCGGCTGGTTCGGGTTCAACTCGGGCAGTGCAGTCGATGCAAACGGCCTCGCAGCAGTCGCATTCGTTACCACTAATACGGCGGCAGCAGCGGCTGCGATTGTATGGCTGCTCGTTTCGTGGGCCCATGGTGGCAAGCCAAGCTCGCTCGGGTTTGTCTCGGGTGCGGTGGCCGGACTCGTGGCGATCACTCCTGCAGCCGGGTACGTGACGCCAATGGCAGCAATCGTAATCGGTGGCGTGGCCGGAGCGCTTTGCTACGGTATCATGCTCTGGAGGCAGAGCAAAGGGGTCGACGAAAGCCTTGATGCCTGGGCAGTCCACGGTATGGGCGGTCTCTGGGGAGCGCTTGCAACGGGTATATTTGCTGCCGCAGCAATCAACGGCAAATCAGGGCTCCTTGAAGGAAATGTCCATCAGTTCATTGCGCAGGTCGTGGGCGCGGGAGCTGCAGTAGTCTACGCGTTTGTGATTACCTACATCCTCGCAGTCATCGTCGACAAGACGCTTGGGCTGCGCGTATCGGAAGAAGAAGAATATGTCGGTCTCGACATCTCGCAGCACGGGGAGCGGTGCTGATCCGGAGGGATCATCATGAAACTGGTCAAAACAATCATCAAACCGGAACGATTCGAGTTCGTCAAGAAAGCGCTGGAAGAAAAGGGGTTCATCAGTATGATCGTGACTGATGTCCGGGGACGGGGCGAGCAGAAAGGTATCACCCTTGAGTACCGGGGAGGCCTGATGAATGTCGACATGCTGCCAAAGCTCCAGATCGAGATCGTGGTCAAAGAGAAGGATGTCGATAGCCTGATCGCTACCCTTACAGAATCCGCCCGTACCGGGAAGTTCGGCGACGGGAAGATCTTCGTCATCCCGGTTGAGAAGGCGATCCGGATCCGCACCGGAGAAACGGAGGTTTAAACAGGAAATATATCCACCAGCACACCTCCACAATCTCTTCCCTGCCGGCACGGGGGTTCACCACCCCCTGTCCGGTTTTTGAATGTCATGGTATTATTGGTGAATGAAATGCGAAAAACGAACGGGTACGGTACCTTGTCGGACTCTTTCATCCAGATCGGGAATTCACAGAGAAACCGTCGCGTGTTGCCCCCCATCGTGAGAAGTTCAGAACCGCCTTGTGTTGTTCTGAGGAAAACGTAGGTGAGAGGATGAAGATGATCTGGGCGATAATACGGCCGGAGTCAGCACAACGGGTTATCAAAGCTCTCGATATCACCGGGATCGGGGGAATAACCCGCCTCCACGTAACCGGTCATGGTAAGGAGATGGGTATTACCCTTGGGGCCGTCCACTATACGGAAATTCCCAAGGAAATGCTGATGATTGTGGTGCCGGATAACGACGTGGCAAAAACGGTCATGATCATCCGGACCGAAGCGAAGACTGCATCGAAGAGCACACCCGGTGAAGGTACTATCGGGGACGGGAAGATCTTCGTCACCTATGTCGACGATGCGTTCGCGATCCGGACTGCCGGTAAGGCATGCGGGACCTGAAAATGATATGAAGCTAATCATTGCTATCCTACGGGAGGACCGGGTAGAAGATACCAAAGAAGCCCTTGAAACCATCGGTGTCAGAGGCGTCACGTTCCTGTATGTCACTGGCCGTGGTCAGCAGAAAGGCAGGGTCAGTGTGCGGGAACTGGGAGAATCCCTGAACAGGAATATGCGGATGCAGCTTGTTGGCACCTGGCCAGGTGCCGGGTCGCTTCTTCATAACGACACCGAGTTCGCCTTTGGTTTCCTACCTAAACGGATGCTTATTATCGTTGCATACGATGAGGAGGTTAATCGGATTGTCCAGGCAATCGTGAACAGCAACCAGACCGGCCGGCATGGAGACGGGAAGATCTTCATCTGCCCGATGATCAGTGCCATGCGGGTCAGGACAGGGGAACTGGGTGACAAGGCACTGTCATGAAACGAGAAAAAACAGATTCTGTAAGGAGGGATGTCCATGAAATTAATTCGTGCAATTATCAGACCTGAATCCACACAACGGGTGATTGAAGCGCTGGAAAAAAATAGCATCTATGCCATGACACGAATGAATGTCACCGGGCGGGGCAAGGAGATGGGAATTACCCAGGGGGCTGTCCGGTATACGGAGATGCCAAAAGAAATGCTGATGATCGTTCTTCCTGATGACGTTGTGACCAAAGCTGTCAGGGTGATTGAAACAGCAGCAAGGACCGGCACAAAGGACTATCCTGCCGCGGGAAATCCCGGCGATGGAAAGATCTTTGTGACCGATGTTGACGAATCCCATACAATCAGGACCGGCGAAAAATAAAGGAGAGCGGATACGTATGAAAGAGATCATTGCAATTATCCGTACTGATCATGTAGAACCAACAAAGGGTGCTCTTGAATCCATCGATGTCAAAGGGATCACATTTTCCAATGTCATCGGGCGGGGAAGGCAGAGAGGAACAATACGGGTACCGGATCCAGAGAGCACCGTACGAAAGGATGTCGGTGTTTACATCATGCAGCAGCGTGGAATAATCAGTGATGCCGATGATCCAAAATACCATGTTCCCGTTCAAAAGGAAATTGAACTGGGATTTCTTCCGAAAAAAATGCTCATGATAGTGGTCAATGACGATGAAGTACCCCATATTGTAGATACTCTTACTCAAATCAACAGGAGTGGACAGCAGGGCGACGGGAAGATCTTTGTCTGCCCTATGACCGATGCTGTCCGTATAAGAACCGGGGAACGCGGGAATAAGGCACTATCATAAAAATTTTGGCGTTGTAGAAATCCCGAACCGTGTATTAGTGATAGAGATCAATGTAGACAGATTTTCCGTAGATATTGCAAGAGGGAGTTGCCGCAGTGGCGGGGGCGAAACCCCCAAGAATGTTATAAAAAAATCCTATTCCTTTGAGTATATCCATAATGGCTGATCTTAAGAAAATATATTTAAATTAAAGAAAGATTATTCCTTCCATAAATTTATCTATATGGATTAATAATTCAATGTACGTTTACCTGTCCATCACTTCCATTACACGACAGGTAGTGAATACTATCAAAAATCCTGTGATGGATATGCCGGACAGACAAGCGATGGAAGGGTGGATAATGTCTATTGCAAAGGAAAAAACCGGCGCTGTCCCTCTGCCGCCACGGTACATTATGCTCAACAAATCAGAACCTCCGTATGATCTGATCCTAAAGCAACTTCAGAACTCTCAAAGTCCGATGATCGGATCATCGTATTATTACATCCGGGCGGGTTACGAATGGCGCTGCTTATGTAGGATAACACCAAGCAGCGGTCCGGTGTTGTTCCACGAAATCCTGGACCCCGGGCAGGACGGAATATCAGATAAGGATATCCGGGAAGCGATAGATCAGGACACGCGTTTTTTCACGTTGCCTGGATTTTACCAAATCTCAGTGGAGATTAAAAAGAAACTGCAGGTCATGTGTGTGAAGTAGAATATTACACCCGTTGTGTTGCTATCATTCCGTACCTCTTTAAGTAATATCCCCTAGGTCCATTTCTCCAGAACCGGTTCCTTAAAAAAAGATGTACCGGGATAATCCCGGTGCAGACGTAAACGTACTATGATATGTCAGTATCAGTCGAGTAACTGACCCATCGCCTCATCGTACCGTGCGCTCATCACATATTCGATACCGGAGACACCGGCTGCTTCCTCAGTCAAGGCCATCAAATCTCCACGGGTTATGGTTGATAGCCGGAAGTTCCTGCTTCCTGCCATGAGCTGCTGGAGGCCGGTCCGGAATTTCGATGTGTAGGTGTAGATGCCGACTGCGCCCATGGGGATCTCCTGTATGCGGGGGCCATATTTGGCCTTGAGTTCTTCATAGCAGACAAAGATCTCCCCGATAGTATTACCATACTTCGACACGGACTTGGGTACGTCTCCCGTCTTGAGCCACTTATCGATATTCTTGCCGACCATCGCCGGGATCATGAGGCCTCGGCCCATGCAAACTGCCTTGACATACGGGCTGCCCATCGCAAGCGCCTTGAAGACACCGGGCTCATCGGAGAATCCTCCGGCGAATGCGAGATCCGGGACCCGCATGCCTTTCTTTGTAAGTTTTTCGGCAAACTCATATGCCAGTGAATGGAGGTAGAATGACGGGATGCCCCACTCGTTCATCATCGGCCACGGGCTCATGCCGGTTCCTCCACCGGCACCATCAATCGTAAGGAGGTCAATCCCGGCTTCCGAGCTGTACCTGAGAGCCATTGCGAGTTCGACCATGGAGTATGCACCTGTTTTTAATGTAATCCGCTTGAAGCCGATATCGCGGAGACGGTCGATCTCCTCAAGGAAACCTTCCTTGGAAATAAAGCCGAGCCGGGAGTGGCGTTCGAATTCCCTGATTGCGCCGGCTCTGAAGGCCGTCTGGTTCTCCGGTACGGTTGGATCAGGGAGAACGATGTAACCGCGTTTTCTGAGATCGATTGCACCTTCCAATGATTTGACCTTGATCTCGCCGCCGATGCACTTTGCTCCTTGTCCCCACTTGAGCTCGATGGTGTCGAGGTTATGCTTGCTTGCAACGTACTCCGCTACGCCAAGCCGGGTATCCTCGACGTTCATCTGGACGAGCATCTCACCATACCCGTCATGGAATTTCCTGTAGATATTGATACGACGGTCCATTTCGGGAGATTCCGCGACCTTGTGATTACTGTCGAGTTTTAAACCCGGGTCGCCACCACAGACGTTCTCCCCACACACAATGGTGATGCCCGAGATTGCCGCACCGACGGCTAAGTGCTCCCAGTTAACCCTTGCAATCTCAGTAGAACCAAGGGCACCGGTAAAGATCGGGATTTTCATCCTGACTTTGTTGTCCCAGCCATACCCCGTCTCGGTGTCAGCAGAGGAAAAAACTGCTGAGTCCGGGCCGATATCGGTGCCTTCGGGAAGGCCTTTTGCCCCCTCTGCGTATCCCTGGATATTGAGGTGGGAATAGTCGATGGGGTAATTCTTTCCTGCGCCGGCAGTGAGTTCACCGAACGGACCGGGATACAGAACTTCCCTGCCACGGAACGAGGATAACCAGATCTCACAGCTCCCTTTACATCCGTCGAGGCACCGGGTACAGATGCCGGAATACGGCACAACATCCCGAGAGCGGTTCACGGTCCCCGTTGCTTCGTTAGCATTCGGCTGTCTAAGATTCATGAAGACACTCCATGGAAATTACCAGAAATTCGATCGTTAAACACGAAGGATATGTTTGAGTGGATACATCATCTCAAACTGACGTTAATTATAACCCCTTCGCTAATAAGTGCTTGTCCTCCGCCATCTAATAATCCTCTCGACCTGGATTGATGATGAAATCATATTTCCACCCAAATTTTTAGGAAAAACCCTGAAAAAAATGAAAAATCCTGTTTTTTTCAAAAAATCAGATTTTTATGAGATCGTACTTTCTGCTTCCCATCCCGATCTCATCAGCATACCGTACCTGCCGGTATCCGTCAGTCTGTGCATGGACGCCCTTGAACTTGTCCCCTCCTTTTTGGTGATGCGCAGTGAGCAGCGAATCCGTGTACCCCAGCTGCTGGTTCACGAGATCGAAACTTGCTGCATCAATGGCCACCGGATCCTTCGATGCAAGGATACCGATATCCGGCACCATGGGGGCATCACTAAAGGGGAAGCAGTCACAGTCCGGCGTGATCCGGATCAGGAAATTCATGTACCCGATCTTGTTCTCTTTCCCCTGAACTGCCCCGAACGCATGTTCGACCATCCGCTCCATAAATTGAGGGATCTCGGTCTCCCAGTCGATGTCGATGGCATGTTCCGGGCAGGCGTGCATGCACTCGAAACAGCCGATACAGAGTTCAAGGTCGATGACGGACTTTTTTTTCTTCACACTGATTGCGGATTTCGGGCAGACCTTCATGCAGGATGCACAGCCAGTGCATTTTTCCGGTATCGTAAACGGGCGGGCGTTGTGCTGTGTCCTCTTTCCCTCAGGTGGAGCACACCCCATGGCAAGGTTCTTGATAGCCCCGCCGAACCCGGCGACGATGTGGCCCTTGAAATGGCTCAGCACGATCAGGCTGTCCGCTGCGGCGATGTCCCCGGCAATGGAGACTTCAGAGAAATGCTTTTTATCAATAGTGACTCTGCGGATGTTTTTCCCGTTGAGGCCATCCGCAATAATGACCGGTGCCCCGGTAACCGCAAAATCGAACCCGTGCAAAATGGCAGTGCCGATATGCTCGACAGCATTTGAGCGGCTGCCTAAGTACAGCGTGTTCGTATCGGTCAGAAAGGGAAGGGCTTTACACTCCCTTACCTTTTCCACGACCTGCCGGACATAGACCGGGCTGATGAATCCGTCATTGCCCGTCTCACCGAAATGGAGCTTGATTGCGGTTTTATCCTTCGGTGCAATGAGTTCTGGAAACCCGGCACGATCAAAAAGCCGTCGCACTTTTTCCGTTGTACATTCGTGATCGGAATAGGCACGGTGGCTGGCAAAATAAACAGGGCTGTTCATGGTATCCATTCCCCAGCGGAAATGTTGACACCAATGATGTATAATGTATCGGTTTCCTGTCAGACCAGTGCGGCAAGGTTCCGTTTTTTGTACCGGGCTTTTCCCGTCCGGATAAGTTCATTTGAACGGTCGAAATACTGTCTGGCCGTTTCATCTTTTCCCAGTTCTTTCATGCAGATGCCAAGACCATTCCAGGCCCAGGCATGGTTCGGGTTGATTTCAAGTACCCTGTTGAATGCTTCGACTGCCGATCCGATGGTATTCTTCTGTCCCCGTAATATTCCTATTTTTTTGAGGAGATCTGCCCGGTTGTAGAGCACTTCTTCGTCATTGGGCAGCAAATCAGCAGCCTTGTCGAAATCCCTGTGAGCCTCATCATCCTTACCCAGTTCCCTCAGGCAGGTACCCCGATCAAGCCATGCATAGGCAAACGAAGGATCCATCTCGATAGCACGCGTAAAAAAGGGGATGGCCTCCTGGTATTTTCCTTCACGGAAAGACAGGAAAAGGCCCTCCTTGTGACTCGATTTGGCCTTCCCGAAAAGTTTGTTGAACATGCTTCCCTGCGTATTCGCCGGACTTTCATGAGCAGGTGCTGGTGCCGGAACAATTTTAGTCTGCCGCAGGAGTTCCTCGCCCAATTCGCCGGTGACATCCCTGACCATGGTGATTGCCGCAATAAATGTTCCTTTGGCATCATAGAGTGCCATGGCTTTCATCCATACTACTTTTTGTTCACCATCATCTCCCACTACTTTGGTCCAGGCTGACAGCAGCCCCTGATCCTTACTGATGATCATGAACCCGTTCCTGGCAATCGTCTCGTCCTTTTCAAAGATCAGATCCACGAGCACCGGTGCCTTGTGTCCTAAGAGAGGAACTGAATATGCGCCATCCCTTTTACCGATCATATCTTTCTGATCGATCCCGGTGAATTCTGCCATCGCCTGGTTCCACGCAATTACCTTGCCTTCGCGATCGATAGCGAATGCAGCTTCCTGGAAAAAATTTATGGCATCAGAGAGGACTTTATCGGAGATCCCCAGGGATCTGCCTACAAACCGGCGTTCGACCGCCCGGTTAATCATGTGGACGAGTTCACGGAATTCGGTCGAGGGGCTGTCACCTTTTTTTAAGAAAAAGTCTGCACCGTTATTAAGTGCTTCAATTGCAGCATTCTCTCTTCCCACCCCGGTAAACATAATCACCGGCGTGGTGTCTCCTTTTGCACGAAGGATTTTCAGCAACTCGATGCCGGTAATTTCCGGAAGGTAATAGTCAACAACGATGGCGTCAAATGTGGAGGAGGCCAGGATACCAAGCGCTTCCTTCGACGAAGATGCGGTCCGTACTTGCATATTGCCGACCCTTTCAAGAAACAAACGTGTTGCATCCAATAACAGTTTTTCATCATCTATGACGAGAACAGAGTGCATCAGGTACCTAATGAGATGAACACTTATAAAAGGAAAAAGATTACGGGATCATTCCCGCTTTGCGAGCTGATGATCAAGGAAGAAGAGATGACCGATCACATCCCCGAGAATTTTGATCTGGGCGAGGATCTCGCTTGTCTGCTCTTCCTCCTCCACCTGCTCTTTCACAAACCACTGTAACATCTCAAATGTGGCATGATCCTTTTCCTTTATTGCGAGATCGACAAGAGCATTGATCATGCCGGTGACTTTCTGCTCATGGGCATACGCTTCTTCGAAAACTTTATCTGCGGAGGCCCATTTTACCTTGGGTGCCTCGATGGCTTCAAGGGATACCCGTCCCCCGCGTGCGATCATATAATCGTAAATTTTTACAGCGTGTGCCCGTTCCTCCTTTGCCTGCACCCGCATCCATTTCGCAAACCCCTTCAGGTTCACGGTCTCAAAATATGCGGACATCGAAAGGTACAGGAACGCAGAATAAAACTCACGGTTTATCTGTTTGTTTAATGCGGCTTCCATCGTTTTTGAAATCATCAGGATCCTCCGTTTGAGTCAGCATTGGTTTTTCTTCTGATAATGCTTTCGATTACGGCATCTCAGTTCTCGTGTCGCGGTTATCAGAGCCCGCTCATATCTCTTACGGTAACAACAATTATGAGCGCCGTTGACACCGATGCATCTTTAAAAAATCCTTATCCTTCGTCAGTGGCAAAGAAAAATTATTTCTTTTTCCGCGGATGGATGAGTGAATTGAAAATGCCGGTAATCGTAATGGGCTGTTTGGGCCGGAACACGCCCTGGTTCACGTACCGGACATCCTCGATCGAGAAAAATGCATGGGGATTCGTGGTCTCGATATGCGAGGTAATCCGCGGGACATCAGCACGATTGACGAGTGAAATGATCATCCTGACATTTCCCCGGGCTCCTCTGGCATCCAGGTACGTAACCCCGAAATGTTCCGATTCGAGGAATGAGACAATCTCATCGTTTGACTCTTCGGTGGTGACAATGCGCATGATGACCATGCCGATGGAAAGTCTCTCCTCAATGACGAGCCCGACATAGGTTCCCGTGGCAAAACCGAATGCATATGCAAAGAAATTGGCGATGTTGGAAAGATCACTCATCACCACTTCCATGGCAAGCAGCCAGATCACAATCTCAAAAAAAGCAATGAACGGCGCGAGGTACTTGATCCCTCTTGAGATGTAAATGACCCGGATCGTCTCCATGCTGACATCGCCGATACGGGCAAGGAAGATCAGGAGAGGAAGGATGAACCAGGAATACAGTTCAGGACTAATAAGGTAAAACGACATATTTTCGCCTTTTTAGCGGATTGTTGGTATTGAGTGGAGAAATGTTGCAGATTATTTCTATATGAATATTATCCGGAAATCGGAAAAATACGTAAATTTAGGGGAAATAAAAGGGATCGCGCGGAAAAATCTGCCCGGTTTGATCAGACATACTTCTGCGGGTCGGCATCAAATTTCTTCTTGCACCCCGGGGCACAGAAATAATACTTCTTCCCCTTGTATTCGCTCGTGAACTTTGCAGTCTTCTCATCCACGGTCATTTTGCAGATTGGATCGATCGCCATCCGGCACCTCAGTTATCTGCCTTTCTTCGCTTCGGGTATATACTTTTTCAGCAGGAGCGAGAGGGAGACCACGGTCACCGAACTGGCGGCCATCGCCAGGGCGGCAAGTTCCGGCTTGAACGTAATACCAAACGATGGGTAGAGAACGCCGGCTGCTACCGGGATCAGTGCCGCATTGTAGGCAAACGCCCAGAAAATATTGCCCTTGATCCGGCCCATCACTTTCTTTGAGAGCTGGATCGCGGCCACCGCATCGAGCAGGTCATCACGGATCAGGACAATATCACCGCTTTCAATGGCGACATCCGTACCGCTGCCGATTGCGATACCTACATCGGCTTGTGCCAGCGCGGGAGCATCGTTGATCCCGTCACCGACAAATGCAACGACCTCCCCTTTAGCCTGCAGCGCTTTCACTTCCGCTTCCTTATCCTGGGGCAGCACCTCGGCGATAACCCGCTCAATCCCGATCTGACGGGCGATCGCATCGGCAGTCCGTCGGTTGTCCCCGGTGATCATCGCGACGCCGATTCCCATTTCACGGAGTCCGGCAATGGCATCTTTTGTCGTGGCCTTGAGGGTATCGGCGATTGCGATGATCCCCGAAATCCCGCCCCCTGCGGCCACGAGAACCGCCGTCTTTCCCTCCTGTTCGAGTGCGGTGATATGGGATTCGATCTCCGCAGGGATGATCACGGATTTTTCCTTGAGGAATGCCCGGTTACCGATAAGCACGATCTCATCCAGCACGGTAGCCGAAACGCCTCTTCCCCCGAAGGTATCGAATGTTCCGGTAGTCTCTGTTTTTATACCGCGCTCCTGCGCCGCTTTTACCACCGCAACGGCCAGCGGGTGCTGGGAGTTCTTCTCGACACTGGCGGCCAGTGCGAGGAGCGTCTCCGCCGAAATGCCGACCGGTATCATATCCGTCACTTCGGGTGTTCCTTTCGTCAGCGTCCCGGTCTTGTCGAATACCACCATGGTGACCTTCCCGGCAACTTCCAGCGCCTCGCCGTTCCGGATCAGGATCCCGAGCTCTGCGCCGCGCCCCACCCCGACGGTGACAGCTGTCGGTGTGGCAAGGCCCAGTGCGCAGGGGCAGGCGACCACGAGAACGGAGATGAGCGCGGTCAGGGCGAAGAGGGTCGTTTCATGGAATACGAAGTACCAGAGAACGAACGATCCGGCAGCGATGATGAGGACTGCAGGGATGAAGTACGTGACAGCGACATCCGCGATGCGCTGGACCGGCGGTTTTGAACCCTGCGCATCTTCCACCAGCTGAATGATCTGGGCAAGCACCGTTTCCTTTCCCACTTTTGTGGCCCTGACCGTGATCACGCTGTTCGTGTTCAGCGTCCCTCCGACCACATGGCTGCCTTTGACCTTCAGCGGAGGCACCGGCTCACCGGTGATCATGGATTCATTGACATAACTTTCCCCCGCCATGACTTCGCCATCGACCGGGACTTTCGCGCCGGGCTTTACGATGACGAGATCCCCGGGTACAACATCTTCAACCGGGATCTCCCGCTCGGTCCCGTCGCGGACTACCGTTGCGACCTTCACCCGGAGTCCTGCCAGCTTTTTGATCGCATCGGATGTCCTGCCCTTTGCCTGAGCCTCAAGATACCGGCCCAGCATAAGAAACGCTGCGAGCATGATCGCCGTATCGTAGAACATGAACTCGTGCGTGAGGATAATCCCGAATGTGCCCATCACGCTCGCGACAAATGCGACACCGGTACCCATGGCATACATCACGTCCATGGAGAGGGAACCGTGCCGGAGCGATGTCCATGCTGCCCGGAAGATCGGGTAAGCTACGTATGCGAATACCGGTGTTGAGATGACGAGCATGATATACGCCAGCGTCTGCATGGAGACGGAAAGCGGCACGTACATTGCGAGCATCAGGGGGATGCTCACGGCAAAACCGATGGTGAAGCGGATGAACTTATCGTGCAGGTCTTTCTCCCGTGCATCCTTCTCGGCCTCCTCGCTGACCTCGCCCGAGATCCCGAGGTACTGGTAGCCCGCGTCCTCGATCGCTTTTTTCATGTCGGGGATATCGGAGAGCGAGGGATTGTAGGTCACATATGCTTTCTCGGTACCGAGGTTCACCGTGGCCGTGACAACCCCGGGTAGTGCCCTGAGTGCAGATTCGATCGTCTCCACGCAGGTGGCGCACATCATGCCACCGACCTTGATAGTGGCCTCGCCGTTCACCACATCATAACCCGCGTCCTTCACCGCCTTCTCCAGCGTGCCGAGCGTGACCTTTGCCGGATCGAATTCCACATGGGCTTTCTCGGTCCCAAAATTTACCTGCGCTTTTGTCACGTCCCGGACCTGCGAGAGGGACTCTTCGATATTCACGGCACATGTGGCGCAGTGCATCCCTGAAATTTTCAATTCTGCTGTTTTTTTCTCCGGCATGAAATTCTCCTTGTGTGGTGTCTTTGGTTACGGGATTATAATCGTTATGAATAAGGTAGATTCTTTAAACGTGCTGCACACGGTCGGGGCGATTCATCTGATCGGTCCGGATTATATTTTTCACCCGGCGCAGCGAACAGATTTCCCATGGGGCTTGGAGATTCCATTACCTGCTTTTTTACGAGACTCTTCCGGAAAAAGGAGTATCCCCTCTACGAAACCTGTGCTGCCTGCGGGGAACGGGTATATCTCCCGTTTTTCTGTGAATATTGTCACCGGTATTATTGTGATAAACACCGGTTGCCGTTTGATCACAACTGCAAGAATATTGATGAATGGAAAAGCCGGCGGGTATGAACGGGATCCATGAAACCGTGTCCTGGACTCCTTTTATTGACCCGGATTACGAACCATACTGGCATAAGAACCGGAAAACATTGATAATTTAAACAGACATTAGTAGATACCTATGACCGAAAAAAGGGGGCACTTTGAAAAGGGGCTCTGGGTGGAAGAACCCGAGGCCCCGCAAAAAAATGAGGACCAGATCGATGCACGCATTGCAGCAGCGACCCGGGCAGTCATATCCGCAATGGACGAGGCAGCGAAGGTCACCCGAGATCTAGTGACCACGGAAGAAGGAAAGAAACACATCGAGAAGACCATGAAAGAGACCACAGCCCAGATCCAGAAATCCTTTGATGAAATCCTGAACCGGGCAAAATCCGAGATGGACAAGAAGATCAAATCGATAAAATAAGTGCAGACTCCGAGTGGTTCATCAGAACCACGAGGATGAGAAGAACTCATCAGAGTTCTTCGAGTGCGGTAAATAATCGCATCTTTTTAAAATAATTATCCTTTATCCACCAGAGATTTTCTGTATGCCGCAACAAGTTCCGCCGCGTTCTGATCCGCATTCTTTGTCGGCACATAGTTGAACTGCTTCACCAGCTTGAGGATTTCTTCGGACAGCACGGCATCATTTCAACTACCCGTCGGGATGCTTCCCCCTCCCTGCTCCGCAGGGGGGTCGCTCGGGCGACTGTCGGGCCCTCGCTGGGCAAGGGACCTGATCAAAAGTTTCGTACAGGTAAGTGCGTAGCGCGAAACCTGCATGGCGTTTCGGGCATCGGGCATCGCAATGATCTTTTTTAAAAATAACAAACCGGCCTCCGGCTAATCGAACTCCCCCGCCTACCCCACCAACGCCAGCCATCCGGCAAAGATCAGGATCTGGATCACGGTCAGCGGGAGCCCGACTTTTATGAATTCAAAAAAGGTGAGAGTCGAACCCTGCTTCTCCGCGTTCTGGATGATGATCACGTTGCTTGCAGCGCCAAGGATCGTGAGGTTGCCGGCAATCGTGCTCCCGGCCGCAAGCGCCATCACCTGCGCCGTGCCGCTGCCGGCCTTGAGGACGAGCGGCTGGAACAGCGCGACGAACGGGACATTGGAGATGAACTGGCTGAACAGTACGCTCGTGCCAAGCAGCAGCGGGACCGATGTGAGCATCCCCGTGCTGACAAACGACTGGAACACACCGGTCTGCCAGACGCTTTCCATCAGGACAAACATCGCGGCGAAGAAGATGAGCGTGCACCAGTCGATCGTACGGAGAATGGCACACCGTTTCGGAGAGAAGAGCAGGACGGGAAGTGCAGCACAGATCGCGATCAGGGATAAGGTTACGACCATGGAACCGAAGAGGAGTGATGCGATGATATTGACACATGCCAGCAGCAGGATGATCGCAAGGGATATCTTTGCGAGGATCGTGAGCTGGTCATCGCAGGAAGGAACCGGCGTCGTCTCATAGGTGCGGGGCAAAAATTCCGTCTTGTAAGACCATCTCAGTACCGCATATGCAACGGCAAGGCTGATGAGGGTCGGTACCGCAAGGCATATGCCGAACGTGACAAATGGCGAGACCATGCCGGCATTGATGGCGATGAGCAGATTCTGCGGGTTGCCGATCGGGCTCATCACGCTCCCCGTGGTGATGGCGAACGCGAGGGCGAGCAGCAGGAGTCTTGGGGAAATCCGGCGGTCGGCTGCAAGACCGAGGACAAGCGGTGTGCCGATGACGGCAAGGGTATCGTTCATCAGCAGCGCTGAGAGGATGCCCATGCCAAAGAGGACGCACAGGACAACCTGATCGGCATTTTTTGCATGGATGAAAAACCGGTGGGCGATGCAGGAGAGGTACCCGCTCGATACCAGTGCTTCGCCGACAACAAACATGCCGAAGAGGAAGAGCATCACGTCGATATTGATGGCATGGAAGGCATCCGGTAACGAGATCTGCCCGGTGACCAGTACGGCCACCGCTCCGCCCAGCATGATCTGCCAGATCTTGAGGTTGAACCTGCCGACCTGACGGACCGCAATAAGGAGGAAGACCGCGGCAAGTACGATGATGGGGATATACGTACAGGATCTCTTGCATTTCCCTATGATGAGGATTGGTATTTACCACGGTATAACCGGAGAGACGGCGAGATGAGAATGGTTTGTTTCCGGATCTCAAGTATTGCCTGAAAAAAAGTGATCGTTAAAAAGAGAATCATGTCGAATGGTCCACAGCCCAGTGCAGGAGAACGCCCTGTTCGAGTTTATGGACCTCGATGAGGGTAAGCCGGCAGAACTCCGACTCAAGGGAAAATCCCTCTCCGTCTGCGAGTGTCGGCGCATCTTTTCCGCCAATCACGATGTTGCCGATGAACGTATAGATCTCGTCGATCAATCCGGCAGCGATCAGACCGGCGATGAGTGTCCCGCCTCCCTCCACCAGGACTCGTTGAATCCCCATTTCGCCCAGTTCATCCATGAGACTCTCAAGATCGACCCGGTCCGCCCCGGCTTCAATCACGGTGGCGAGTTTCCTGAGCTGTGCAACCTTTTCCGCATCGGCCTGTTTCGATACGGCAACGATCCGCTGGCCCGTACCTTTCTGGAGCACCGATGCATTGGGAGGAATACGGGCCATGCTGTCGACAACGATCCTGATCGGCTGTTCGTTGGTGCCCCGTCGGATCCGGTTATTCCGGCACTCCTCTGCCTTCACGGTAAGCGAAGGGTCATCAGCGAGGACCGTACCGATCCCGACCATGACCGCATCGCTGCCGGCTTTGAGACGGTCGACGCGGTTGAAGTCCTGGACCCCGGAGATCACCACCTGCCGGCGCTCGCGGGTGGAGAGCTTGCCATCGGCGCTCATCGCTACGTTGACAATGACATGAGGTCGCATATCCCATCGATCGTTGCTTCGCCAGTTATATCAACCCACTGATTGTGCATATCACGCGATCGAGGGAACGTTACCAGCCGTTCTGCTCATGTCCCCAGGGGAAATCCCTGCCGTGTAAGAAGCGTCCGTCATATACCGGCAATAATAGCCGGGCCTTTTAGTAACTGTTAAAATAAAAAGAGCATCACATGGGCAAACCGGATAGAGGAGATAACGTGTCCGAATCTTCCGGTACTCCTGTTTACGGCATCTCCTGCTGTGGAAAAAAAGATTGCCCCGTTAAACAATCCGTTCCTGGATATCCTCCAAAAACCCGTGTCGATACCCGAACTTAAGGCCGGACTTGAACGATTCCCCGGCACATAAGGAACTATTATCCCCTCTCGATAACAGTGTGCGTCAGGAACACGTCGCCTGTTCCATGCTGTCGCCGGTACTGGCACACCGGAGTACTGCATCCGGAGAAAAACCGGCAATGGGGCAGGCTCACAAAATGTTCGTTGTTCCGGTCAGGAGCGTGTATGGTCATCAGGTACGTAGGCGTACCTGCACACACTCCCTGATTTATGTCCCGCTCCTCCCCAACACGCAGGAACAGCTGTTTGTATTTCAGCAGCGTCCCGAAATTCCGTGATCCGGAAGCACCGATAATCTTTTCGAGGCGGCGGAGAGGAAATGTCCGGAAGCATACCGCGGAAATCTCCATGTCTGACCGGTAGAGGTAGATGTCGGAGAGGCCATAGGTCTCCTGGAGGCCGGAAAGTTCCGATACGATCTTCTGCACGTCCCTCATGGGAGAATAATCAAAAAATGGGATCTGGCGCATAATGCCCGGGATTGCGTTGATGAGGAACATTGCAAACGTAAACGGGGTTACTGGCTTTAACCTCACCCCGAACCGGTGACAAAGCCAGGATATGATACGGCAACCTCGAAGAGGGCTTTCATCTCCCGCGTGCGGGATCAACGGGGTACCATGATCTGCCCGGGGAATATATTTAAGAATTTCGTGTGCCGGCTGCTCCAGCTGAGCTGCGGTGAGCCGGGTACAGGCAAACCCGGTCTTTGAATTGATGGTGCCCGGCACCCTGAGGATCCTCCGGGTATCGGCCGTGATCTTTTCATCGAAGGCAAGCCCTTCGGCCTGCACCCGGGAGATGAGATCTCTCCTGACTTCCCGTGCCATGTCTTCGCGGGCGAACGGATCCGGGTTGTCATACCGTTACCGGTCCCGGCAGACAATATGGAATCCCTTGCTGCCGGAGAATGCGATGTATTTTACCGGCAGGTTATGATCGTGACAGAAATCCAGCAGGTTCAGTGCGTCTTCCCGGGCCTGATCGAGAGTGAAAAACGAGAACGGCGACCGGTCGATATCGAACACGATATCGGATGAGAGGAATATGTTGTCCGAGACCGGCGTTCTCTCGCGCCGCCCGAGGTTCTCCGGTACAAGCCAGCAGCTGGTGGAATAATACCCATCGTATGGCCGGTACCGGATGAGCCACATCTGGAGGGCCGCTTCGGTGTGGATGCGGTCGCGGATTTTAAGGAATCTTCCCTGGGGGAGGAGGATGCGGAAGTGGCGGTGGGTGAGATCGGTGATGGCAGAAAGATCCGGGGATAATACTGGTAAAAATGGCGGTAGGGATCAGTCATTTGGGATTATTTGAGGAGCTGCTCGTATTTCTGGCTTTTGAGATAGGTAAGGAACCCGTTCCTTGTTTTTTGAGAAAGTCCCGAGCACGATTCAGCCGCCACCTGCTCAAGTCCGGGTGTCTTCCGGTTCGGATCGGAGACCGTGTTGATCCGGCTGCCCCAGGTCCTCTTCACCCACGCCGTGGATCTTTGCATAGCCCGGGTGCGGTGAGCGGGCACCGGCACTGCTGGCGGATGCCGGTGCCGGTGCAGAGGCTTTTTGCGGCGGTGAGTCCTTTGACTTTTTGATCTCGGCCGAGATCTCGTGGCCGGTCTTATTCATTCCCAAGTCGAGGTCTTTTACCTGTTTGTCCAGTTCGGCCTTGTTGATCTCCCCCTCCACTTTCTTCATCGCCGCGTCCAGATCGTCGAACAGTCCCATGGTGTCACATCCTTCGGTAATCGGTACCAGAACGTTATCATCGCAGGTTAAAATAACGATCTTTTTTGTATTGCCGCAGGTGCATCCCGAGGATTTAATTACCAGGCAGTACACAAGCGTTGTTATGTGGGACTACCGGTCATTTCCGGTAACAGTCCCCGACACCTTACTGGAGATCGTGACCTGAAATGGCCGATACTGTACCCCCCGACAGGGACCCCGGGCAGCTCAAAAACCTGCTCCTCGTGCTGGAGCATGCCCGGGCAGATGCATGGCTCCGGAAAGACCGGCGGGCGCTTGAAGCCCTGCTCTCCCCGGACTTCGTGGAGATCAATAGCCTTGGCCGGTTTGACAAAACCGGGGTGCTCGACCGGTTGTTCCCGTCCCTTACCCTGCACGGGTTTACGATCGGGGAGCCCACTCTCCGGATCACCGGACCGGATTCCGCGGTCATCAGTTACCAGTGCCACGAAGCGCTCACCGTGAACGGGAGTCGGATCGAAGGTAACTTTAACGTAACTGCCATCTATGCCCGGACTGAAAAACGGTACCGGCTAACGGTCTGGGAGATACAACCGGTGAGCTGATCTGCCTGTTCCCGCACTGCTGGGAACGGTGGTCAGGATAGTTGAAGTTTTCCTACGGGGATCCAGGCCGTTCAGGCCGGCAGGACAAGTTTTTCCAGCAGCGCAACCACAGAATCCCCTTCGAGTAAGGCGATTCCCCACTTCCCATCCTCCCCAATGAGGAGTGCCACCGGCCGGACAGACCCCATCATGCCGTGTTCAAGGCAGAGGGAAACGCTGCTGACCACCGGGATGATGGTACGGTTCCCGAAGAATTGCGGCTGCTGCAACCGCAGTTCTGTGTTCATGCGCCGGCAACCCCCCGGTTCCTCTCCCTCACCCTGTGCATGGCGTCTTTCACTGACGGGTCACGGGCCAGCTCCAGGCCTGCAATCACGATGAGGAGTGGGTGCCTGACTTTTACCCTTGCGGTGATGTCCAGCCCGAAGACCAGCCGGTCGAAGACCGGCTCCAGTCCGATATACACACGGGATGCCTGGAGTATGAACCGGGATGCCCAGTAATACCCGCAGATCTCGCCGGTCAGCATCGGGTCGCCAAGCCCGAGCGTCACCGTGCCACAGGCGTCCTCGAACCGGCTCTCGTTCCAGAACGCGGAGCCGAACGACCCGACCGGCCCGAGAATTCTCTGCACGATAGGGATGATCTCGTCGATCTTCAGTGCACCAGCAGGATCTGGTGTCTGAGCCGGGGCAATCTTCCCGCCCTTGGTCTCCCGAGGTCCGGTATGCGAGAGCACTGTGCGGCCTGCGATGAGTAATTCGGTTTTCCTCCCGGTACCGTTACCGGAAGACCGGATACCCGCAATGCCCCATGAGATCATCGTTGCCTGTTCCTGCTGGTCCTCCCGCCATACCAGCGTGACTGTGGCCCTGACCGGGATCGCGTAGAGCAGGAGGGCCAGAGCCATGAGCGGGACAAGAAGGGAGAAAAGTATAAACATCGGGATGAGGAGTTCGTCCATAAAAAAAATTTGGGAAATGATCAGAGCTCTTCCTTCTTCTCTTTTGCATCCGTTGTCTTGTTCTGGGTCAGGGTCTTGATGGCCTCGATCAGTTGCGGTGCCAGCGACTCACTGAGAGCAGAGATCACCTGGGCGATCTGGCTGTCCTTCTTTAATGACATGACCTGGACACCTTCAGGTCCTTTTACGTCTTTGTGGAGAATGACGAGCGCAACCGGTTCAATTCCGCCGCCTGCGCCGGAACCCTGTCCCCCGCCATCCTTTGTATGGTTGCCCCCGGCACCAAACCCGAAACCGTAGCGTGCGACCGGGACCACCAGTTTGTCGCCGAAATCAACCGGTTCACCCATCACATTCTTGGACGAGAGAAACTCCTTCAGCTCTGAAGCGGTCTCTTTGAGCATCTGTTCGTTTGACATAGACTTCACCGGTGAATTTATCATCGTTCCCCTATTTTAACCCGTCAGCAGGCGCGGGACCAGGGCGCTCACACGATCGTACTGCACTGTCCGGATTACCGCTTCGGGTATCCCATGCCGTGCAGTGTATCGGTAATTTCGTCAAGGATGGCCGGATCGTCAATGGTCGCCGGCACAGTATACGGGGTTCCGTCTGCGATCTTCTTGATCGTGCCCCGCAGGATCTTTCCCGACCTGGTCTTGGGCAGACGCTTGACGACCGCAGCCGCCTTGAAGGAGGCGATGGGCCCGATCTTCTGCCGGACTAATCTGATGAGTTCCGGCTCGAGCTGGTCCGGTGTTTTGGTCACACCGGCCTTTACGACAACAAATCCCAGAGGTACTTCACCTTTTACCGGATCGTGGACACCGGCCACGGCACATTCTGCCACATCCGGGTGGGATGCCAGGACCTCTTCCATGGCACCGGTTGAGAGGCGGTGCCCGGCAATATTGATGATATCATCCGTCCTCCCCATAATCCAGAGATAGCCGTCTTCGTCAAGGAACCCGGCATCGGAGGTCAGGTAATACCCCGTGTACGCGGAGAAGTACGTCTTGACGTAATCCGCGTCGTTGTTGTACAGGGTCACAAAACAGCCGGGCGGAAGCGGCAGTTTCACGACAATATTACCGGTCTCCCTGCGGGGGACATCGTTTCCCTGTGCGTCCAGAACCCGGACATCATAGCCCGGTACGGGTTTTGTGCAGGAGCCGGGTTTTACCGGGAGCAGTTCGAGACCGGCACAGTCTGCCCCGATCGCCCAGCCGGTCTCGGTCTGCCACCAGTGGTCGATGACAGGGACTTTGAGCTGGGACTGTGCCCAGATAAGCGTGTCCGGGTCACAGCGTTCCCCCGCCAGGAAGAGCATCCGGAATTTTGTAAGATCGTATTTCCGGATAAAATTCCCGTCCGGGTCCTCTTTGCGTATTGCACGGAATGCGGTTGGGGCACAGAAGAGGACAGAAACGCTGTGCTGTGCGATCACCCGCCAGAAGGCACCGGCATCGGGAGTGCCGACGGATTTCCCCTCGTAGAGAATAGTCGTGCAGCCATAGAAGAGCGGGCCATAGACGATGTACGAATGTCCGACCACCCAGCCGATATCGGACGCAGCCCAGTAGACCTCGCCGGGGTGCATACCATAAATATTCGGCATGCTCCAGAGCAGGGCAACGAGATGACCGCCATTGTCCCGGAGTACCCCTTTGGGTTTTCCGGTAGTCCCCGAAGTGTAGAGGAGGTAGAGCGGGTCCGTTGCGGCAACCGGCACACAGCCTACCGGTGCAGCATTCATGATGGTATCCCACGCCACGTCCCTCCCCTCTTTCAGCTGTGAGGGGGATTGCGGGCGCTGGACAATGACGCACGCGTCCGGTTTATGGGTGCACAGGTCAACAGCCGCATCGAGCAGGGGTTTATAGGGAATGATCCGGGTCACTTCGATCCCGCAGGAAGCAGATACGATCACCCGGGGTTGTGCATCCTCGATCCGGGTCGCGAGCTCACGGGCGGCAAAACCCCCAAAGACCACAGAATGGACTGCACCGATCCGTGCACACGCAAGCATGGCGATCACCGCTTCCGGTATCATCGGCATGTAGATGACTACCCGGTCGCCCTTTTTCACTCCGAGTTCTGCTAATCCGCCGGCACACCGGGCAACGAGATCCAGGAGTTCGCCATAGGTGTATTTTTTTACGGTATTGGTAACCGGGCTGTCATAAATCAGGGCAACATCATCCTTTTTTCCGTTCTCCACATGATAATCGAGCGCGTGGTAACATGAATTGAGGATCGCCCCCTCAAACCAGCGGAAGAATGGGGGGTTATCACGGTTGAGAACCCGGTCGTATTTCCTGTACCAGTGTACCTTTTCCGCTGCCTTCCCCCAAAATCCCTCAGGATTTACTGATGCTTCCTGATGGGCCCGCTCATGCTCGCCACTCATGCACCATGCCCCCGTCGTATGTACAAGAAGATGGAAGTGGGAAGTCTTATTTTTTCCCATAAGTGCACCAGGAATTCCCCGATGTGGTGCAGTTCCCCTCCTTTGGTATAGGAAAGTGGTGCAGTGTGAAGCAGATACCGAAGAGGGTTAAGGAATGTGCTGTAGAACCGGAAAAATAAGTTCCACTATTCTGATGAGAAGAGGTGGCCGATCTCCGCAGCGGTCTCATCAGTGATGAATGTGATAAAGACTTCTCCTGCCAGCAGCTTCCGGGAGGGCTGGATCCGGCTGGTGGTCTTCCCCCCGCTGCGAATTCCGAAATGCGATATGCCAAAACGGGTGGGAAGTTCCAGATCGCCGATCGTCTTCCCTTCCGCGTGAGACCCGGGTTCGATGACGAACGTGTGCACGTGCCGGTTGCTGAAGATGATCCTGGGATCTTCCAGATCTGCTTCCCCATCGGTACTCTTCGAAAACATGCTCGTGCCGATCTTTTTGACTTTTTTGATAATGTAGCCAATCTCTTCTTCAGGGATCTGGTATTTCCTGAGTGCACGGGAAAAGATCTCCAGCGAAGCCTCGAACTCTTCCGAGATCACCTCGTCAGCACCCAGTTCCAGCAGATACCGGGCATTCCGCACATGACGTGTCCGTGCAAGAATATGCACACCCGGCGCAAGCTGCCGTGCCGTTTTGATAATCCGGGGGATGGCGTCCTCTTCGGAGATCACGATGACCAGTGACCGTGCCCGGCGGATACCGGCATGTTCCAGTACTTCTGCCTGTACTGCATCCCCGAACATGAAATGGGGGCGGAAGGTGGATCGCTCCTTCTGGATGATCTCCGGATTCAGCTCGATGACCATGTAAGGAATCCCGGCGATGATGGCTGCCCGTGCAACAGTCTTTCCGGTGATGCCGTAGCCGGCGATGATGAGATGATCAGACAGTTCCTCTTCCCGTTCCTCTGCGGGTTCCTCCCTGTTGCGGAAAAACCTGCCCGGCAGGATCCGGTAGAGGAGGTCAACCACTCTTGGTGCAGCATTCATGGCAAAGGGGGTCAGGGCCATCGTGATAATCGCCCCGGCAAGGAAGACCTGGTAGACCCCTACCGGGATGAGCGCGGTGTCGAGACCGTTCTTCGCCAGGACAAAGGAGAACTCCCCGATCTGGCAGAGTGCAAAGCCCGAAAAGATGCAGACCCGGGCGGGCATCCCGAGCACCGAGGCGGAAAGAACGCCCGTGAGGATCTTTACGACAATGATGATGATCACGATCATGGCCACGTAAGAGAAATCGGTAAAAACCGTCCGCGTGTTCAGGAGCATGCCGATCGAGAGAAAGAAGATACCGGCAAAGACATCCCGGAACGGTATGATGTGGCCCAGTGCATTGATATTGTAATCGGACTCCCCGATGATGAGCCCGGCTATGAACGCCCCGAGCGTGAACGAGAGCCCGGCCTCGCTCGTCAGCCATGCGATGAGAATACAGATACCGGCAAGGGTGATCAGGAAGAGCTCGCGGTTTTTCTCCCTGGCCACCCGGAAGAGAAACGCCGGAATCACCCAGCGGGCCATGACAATGATGATGATGAGGATAAGTGCGACTTTTCCCACCTGGAGGGGGAGCGCGTTCATGTCGGGACCCCTGCTCCCCACGAGAAGGGGGGCGATGAGCATCATCGGGATGATCGCGAGGTCCTGGAAGATGAGGATCCCGAGGAGGGTCCTGCCCCGGAGGGTATCCACCTCGCCTTTCTCCTGCAGGATCCTCATGACAATGGCCGTGCTGGAGAGGGAGACGATGAACCCGAAGATCAGCGCTTCGTTGAAGGGCATGCCGGCATACCCGGAGAGGAGGGTAATGGCAGCAATCGTGACGCAGACCTGGACGGTGCCGCCGATGATTACCGTCTGCCACGAGCGCATGAGTTTCTGGAACGAGAATTCAAGACCGATCGTGAAGAGGAGCAGCATGATCCCGATATCGCCGAACGTGTCGATGGCTGCCTGGTTGGTGATGATCCCGAAGCTGTATGGTCCGACCAGCATGCCTATGATAAGAAAACTAACAATGCTGGGGATCTTCAGGCGCTGGCCAATGTACAGGAGGAGGACTGCGAGTATCAGGATACTTACACCGGCAAGCATCAGGTCCATAAGAGAATCCTCCGGATTAACCGGATACCGATATAGAGGTAACAACAAGCCGGATATTATACTTTATGAGATGCGGCGCGCCGGGCCCGTTTTTGCCTGTAATCCCTAATACCCGTGATCATGAGCCGGCGAATCACCCGGGGAAACGTTCTGGTTATCTTTTGTGAAGAGTGATTATACATCTTTTTTAATCCTGACGGTCTCGCTACGGTGATATGCCGAAATGCAAGATTCAGAAAAATAAAAAAGTGCCCCAGGCCTGATTTGAACAGGCGACAACCAGATCTTCAGTCTGGCGCTCTCCCAAGCTGAGCTACTAGGGCAGGAATACAAATGTTGTCACTTTTGACTAATAAATGATCCGGTCGATCTCTGGATTGGAAGGATGAGCCACTTGGATGAGAGTCGCTATCCTTGTTCTGGGCAAGGATCCTGGAAGGAAATATCGAATATTCCGAAACACCTCCTCGGCACGTGCATAAACCACGTGTGTTGTGTACAGGACGGAACATTATGAAGGGGGACTTCATCGAATGTGCAGATGATCCCGGTGGCAGGTCTTGTGTAGCCGCAGCCTCCTGATGGCAACTCTACCGGTAAGGAAACGATGGATTCACTTCCAAAAAAAGGAAATTATCCTAAAGTATGGTGACGGCACTGGTTTTTGTCCCTTCGCCCCCGTCGACAGTTGTAACGTTCACTTTCCACAGGCCGGGTGTGGCGGTGGGTGGTATGGTTGCCGTGCCGGTGATGGCTGTCGAGTAGACTGCGGAGAGGGTGGTGGTGATATTATAGCCCGTGGAATTGATCAGGTTGACGGTCGTGCGCCCACCGGGCTGGAAGTAGTTCCCGTTCAGGATGAAGGTGACCGTGGTGTCTCGATACACGGGCGAAGGAACAAAGGAGGTGATCTTCGGTACCGGCAGTGTATTCACCGAGAATGCGGACCAGGCTTTGCCGCCATCGGTGGTAGCGTTAAGTTTCCATGGGCCGGTGGGGGCGTTTGCGGGGATCTGGATGCCGCCGATGATGAGGGTTGGCGTGATGTAGTAGATGGTAGTGTTGATCTCACCATAGGTCGAGTTGCTGATATCGATGGCGGTCAATCCTGGCTGGAAGTTGGCGCCTTTAAGGGTATAGGAAACCGTGATGTTCGGGTACCCGGCAATGGGCGTGATGGAGTAGATGATGGGGACGGGCGGTTTTATGACTGAGAACGTGACCGGAGAGATACTTGTGCCGCCGTCAGCGGTGGTGACGTTGGCAAACCATTTCCCGAAGGCTGCATCGGCCGGTATCGTGAAGTTCCCAGCGATCGCGGTCGGCGTCACACTTCCCAGTTGGGCCGTGATGACCCCGGGATACGTCGTATTGAAGAGCGTGACCGTGGTGTTCCCGGCACCGGGCTGGAAGTTGGTGCCGGAGAGCGTGAACGTGACGGTGCTTGTCCGCACGCCGGTCAGGGGCGTGATGCTGCCGGTAATCGTCGGCACGGGTTGCAGGAGCGTGAACCAGCAGTTCGTGGTGCTGGTGCCGCCGTCAACGGTGGTGACGTTGACGAGCCAGCTGTTCGGACCGACCGGTGCATCGTCCGGGAAGAAGACCCGGGCCATGATGCCGGTCGACATCACACTCGTGATACTCGCATACACGCGGGTGCCAGTCGTAGTGAAATACGTCTGGTTGAAGAACGAGACGTTCGAGCCGGTGCCGACCTGGAAGTTGGAACCGGCCAGCGCGACCGTCAGGGTCCGGTTCCGGAACCCGGTCGCTGGTGTAATCGACGTGATTGCCGGTTTCAG
>Ga0187861_10000346_pt1 | contig 55472 bp, 47 predicted proteins | sample June2016WEW_10_1_3_FD_132986 | JGI IMG/M metagenome (GOLD analysis project Ga0187861, IMG submission 132986) | Peatland microbial communities from SPRUCE experiment site at the Marcell Experimental Forest, Minnesota, USA - June2016WEW_10_100 | ecosystem: Environmental > Terrestrial > Soil >...
GCCAATGTCAATAGATCATGCAGCGAGGGACAAGAAGAGAAAAAGTGGTACGCCCAGCAGGACTCGAACCTGCGACCCTCTGCTTAGAAGGCAGATGCTCTATCCACCTGAGCTATGGGCGCAAAAGAGAACCGGCCATCATCATAGCAATGCGCGCATGCAGCCTCAAGAGAGAACGTCGGCCTGGAAACGCCGCGATCCCGATTTCGATCCCGACATTTCAACGCCTTGACACACAGTCTCAGAAAAGGAATGCTGAGGGTCGCGGCTGAGAGGAGAGATCTTGAGTCGTCATGCTCATCGCGTCGTGGATACCCATGCCCATCTGTGTGATTCCGTTTTCGACGCTGACCGCGACGAAGTGCTTGAAAGAGCCGGGAAGGCAGGGATCGCCGCCGTCATCGCAGTGGGGGAGAATCTCGCCGATGCGCGAAAGAACCTGGAATTAACCGTTGTGCATCCCATGATTCGGCCAGCCGCAGGCCTTTACCCGACGCTCCTCAGTCTCCAGCAGGCGGAGGAGATGCACGGCTTCATACGCAGGCATCGGAGCAGGTTGATCGCGATCGGCGAGGTCGGGCTCGACCATTGGGCGGTGCAGGAGGAGGCGCAATGGGAGCTGCAGCGTGAGATCTTTGGCGGGTTTATTGCCCTTGCACTTGAGCTGAACCTGCCGCTAAACGTGCATTCGCGCTCGGCAGGCAGGCAAACGGTTGCTCTTCTGCTGGAGCGCGGAGCCACAAGGGTCCAGATGCACGCGTTCGACGGCAAGAGCAGCGCCGCCCTGCCCGCTATGGAAGCCGGGTTCTTCTTCTCCGTCCCGCCGTCGATTGTGCGCTCACCACAGAAGCAGAAACTGATCCGGAATCTTTCGCTGGAGTGCCTGCTTGTCGAGACCGACAGTCCGGTTCTCGGCCCCAGTCCGCAGGAGCGCAACGAGCCTGCCCGCGCCATGCTCTCGATCCAAGCCATCGCCGAGATCAAAAGAATCAGCGAGGGCGCGGTGATAGAAGCCGTGCGCGAGAATACGCGGCGGCTCTACGGAGACGTTGAATCCCGATAGTTTCGTTAAGGTAAACCATAGCCTCCGGCGGCGAGACACGACAATGCTCTGCTGTTCCAGCGTTGGTAACAGCTAAACCCACGGCCTCTGGCCGTGCGACCCTGACAGGCTAAGCGGTTCCGGCGAGCCGTTTCTGCGAGTTGCTGGAACGGCGGCCTGGTCCTGGGACCGCGCGCGTCCCGCGCGCCGGAACGTGTATGGCCACGCATCGCGGTTTGGCGACAGGATCGTGCCATTGCAGGCAGGCTTCAATTGTCTGCGGATCCGCGGAGCCTGCGCACTGCGCATGCTGCGGTCGTCGTCGGATTCAGCGCGCGGGACGCGCGCGGTCCCAGGGCGGCTGGCGCACTGTGATGGCCAGCCACTGTATTCCGCGGAGTTCAGCAAGCCGGTTGCTCCGCGGAGAGCAGGCCACTGCCCGGCGTTACCGTACGAACAGCATGCGCTCGTGGTACTTGAGGTTGGCGGGATTATAGTAAGATTTCCACCACGGAGTCGTCGCGCCGCCCGTTTGAAGCAGGAGGGGATTGGCCTTGGTCGCGCTTTGCATCACGGCGCGAAAATGATAATGATCCACCATCTTGATGGCCTCCACACCATAGGCCGTGGCTGTGGCACGATCATATATGGCCAGCAGGTTGTCGCCGTTGCTCACCTCGCCTCCCGAAGACAGGTTGGAGGAACCCGTAAACACCACCGGTTCTGAATCGTTGAAATCCACCACCACGAACTTGTCGTGAATGACCTGTCCCATGCCGCCGCTGAATTCCTGAGCGAAGGGCGGCGGCACCTGCTTATCAAGAAAACTGAACGGCACCAGCAGCCCGGTCGCTGAACCCGGCTTGTAGAGGTTCAGCCCCGTTGTGGATTGAGTGACGCCATAAGAGAAAACATTGGTTCTCGAGGGGACCTTCTGCAACTCCTGGAGCACCTCGCCGCCGCCTACTAGCTCCATGACCGCGAAAAGCACCGAGCTGTCGGCCATGGCAATTTCCTGCGCGACTTTAGTGAGCGAGATTGCATCCGACGTGTGCGGCGAAAAACAAACCGAGAATGGAGGCAGACCCGGTTGCTTGATGTCAAACCACTGTTTGGCGATGGGAGAGTTCGGGAACCCCGCCTGCGATGCGGTAGCGTCGTTGAACGCCTGGTTGAACGCCGACTCATAGAGCCCGGCCGTGCCGGGGTCGTCGAAGATCAGGACGTTGTTCGACTGAACGTAAAGTCCGCGCACGGAAAAATTCGCCGAGCCCGTCAGCACTTTCACCGGTTTCCCATCCTTTTTCTGGATCAGGACTTTGCAATGCGCGAAGCGCTTGAAGTGGCCCGTTTTCACATTACCCTGCCCCGCGGACTGCTGCAGCATGGCCTTGGCTTCCGGTTCGAGCGCGCCGGGCTTGGTGTGCAGTGGGGCGTTATCGAGGAAAGCCCTCAGCCTGGAGCCAAGCTTGGTCAAGCCGGTGACAAAGTCGGGCTCATCCAGGTCATAGGCAAACAAGTCGACGGTGATTGACTTGTCGTTGATGCACTCATTGAGGAAATCAAAAACCATTTTGCGCGCGTGATACCCCAGCCACACGTACTGTGCGGCGTAGGGCGCGGTCTGATACACGAGCTGCTTCGCGCCGGCGGGGCGAAACGGCGCATTCTTGAATTTGGTGGCGTATGCCTGCGAGGACATGTAGCCGCGTGTGAAGCCCATTTCCATACTTCCGCTATTGAAGTATCCGACATCCAATCCAATGTCTACGGACGGCCCTTGCTTAAGACCATCACTTTTCTGGAAATACATCGCCTGGACGGTATAGGTATAACTCACCTCGGCATCATCCGGCGGGAAATGAACCCAGCGGAATTTCTGAAATGGAGCCTGGTCGGAAGCGGTCCAGACGCGCTGACCAGGCTTGGTAGCGGAATGGATCCCTTGAGTGAAATTCAGCCGATTGGGAAGGTAGTAAGGCTTTCCTTTCGGCGGTGTGACCTTGACCGCAAAACCGGCTAGATCCTGCGTAAGGTGTTCGTCAAGGTCGAAGGCCAGCATGACCGCTCCGTCGCCTCGATATGCCTTGGCGGAAAGACCGCCATTGTTGCCCGAAACGTTAATTGTGCCCGCCATAGTCGCCTCCTTGGATGGCCTCGGATTAGGGTCTGTCACGGAATAACAGGTCCACTTTGGCGCGAGCGCCGGGCGGGCAGATGCAAGGCGCCGCGACGCAGGCGATGTGGTGACATCGTCGAGGAGCGGCAACGCAGCAGATGCCCGCCCGCCGCCGCGCCCCTCCGGGCTGCGGCCCGCAGGCTCGCTGGCTGTGTTGCTCGCTCCTTACATACCGCCCCGGGTATGCTCGTCGCTCGCGCCTTGCCAGCGAGCCTGGGGGCCATCAGCAAAGTGGGCCTGTTATTCCGTGACAGACCCTTGGTGACGCAATCTCAATCAAACTATTTTTACCGAGAGCGGAATGAGGGCAAGGGCGCTCTCAAGTCCTACACTAGATTGATCCGGCAATAACGATATTTCAATCGGAAACTGGCCGACTTCAGTTGCTTTTGGCGACGTTGACGTAATACAGATCGGTTGCCACTTCGAACTCATCCTTCTTAAGTCCCGATTTCATCGTCTTCCATTCCGTCGTGGGCCGGAGGGTCTGCCATTGATTCCTTCTCCCGACTTTGATCGGCAGCCCGAAATCCTTTTCATCGACTTTCCATCGGTAGGCGACGGTGCCGGCTTGCTCGTTGAACTGCAATTCGAGCGTCGGGATGGCCGTGTGGCGGAGGTACTGATCGAAAACCGGCGTCAGGTTCATTCCGGTTCTTGCGTTGAAAAACTTCACGACGTCTTCCGTCAGGATGTCCTGATACTTGAAGTGACCGTAAAAATCGCGCACGAGCTTCCACCAGCGGGCATCGTTGTCGAGTACGCTGCGAAGAGTGTTGAGGAACAGCGCGCCTTTGAAGTACATGTCCTGCGGCGCCGTGTAATTCACGTCGCGCGGCCCGATAATCGGCTGCTGGTTCCGGACGTGGGACTTGTAACCGTTGACGTACTTGATGGCGTCTTCATGGCCGAACATGTACTCGACATACACAACCTCGGCGTATGTGGCCCAACCCTCGTGGATCCATTCGTCGGCTACGTCCGCCGCCGTGATGCTGTTGCCGAACCACTCATGCGCGCTCTCGTGAATGATGATGAAGTCAAACTTAGTGCTGACGCCGACGCCGGTCCAGTCGCGCTCGAGATATCCGTTGGCAAAGTGGTTGCCGTACGTGACGGCAGTCTGATGCTCCATTCCGGAATACGGCGCCTCAATCAGTTTGTAGCCATCCTTCTTGAACGGATACTCGCCGAAGTATTTCTGATAGCACTGCAGCATCGATTTTGCCTGCGCGAATTGTTTCCTGGCTTTCTCCAGACTCTCCGGGAGGCAGTAGAAATCGAGCGTCAAGTCACCCAGCATGTCGCTGAAGTGGGTGTAGTTGCCTATGTTCAGCGAGACGCAGTAGTTGTTGATCGGATAGTGGATGATCCAATCCCATCGCGCGTAGCCATCGCCGAGGTCAGTTTTGCCGGCGAGCCGCCCGTTGGAGACGTCCACGAGGTTATTGGGAATCTCCACGCTGAGACGCATGTTTTCCACTTCATCGCGTTGTTGCTCTTTGTTCGGCCACCAGACCATGGCGCCGGGTCCCTGGCAGGCGGTGTTGATCCAATCGTGGCCGGAAGGGTCCTTTCTGAAAGTGATGCCGCCGAACCGTCCGGTTTCCGCCGGATTGCCGGAGTAATGGAAATCGATCGAATAGATTTTTCCCTTCCGGAGCGTCTCAGGAAAATCCACGAAGACGGCATTGAATTCGCGCGTGTACTTCAGCGGAGTCGTGCCCATCAGGATCTTGTCGACGTTCAGAGTGGAAACCAGGTCGAGCTGGATGCGGGTGTCATCCCTGAGCATCTTGAAGCGGACCGTGTTGCTCCCGCTGATGAGTTTCTTCGCTGGATCCACGCGAATGTGGAGATCATAGAAGAGCAGGTCATTATTGGCGCGATATGGCCCGTAGGCGCCGCGCAGCAGGTCGGCCTGTGTGGGTGTGGGCGTGCGCTGGGGCGCTTGAGCGGACGCCAGTGTGCTTAGGAAGAGCAGAGTCGCAAACGCAAGTTTGAACACCGGTCTTTCAGTCATGGTCTGCCTCGTGAAGGATCAAACGGTGCCTCAGTTCCCTCGATTCCGCGCCAGTGTAGCACAACGTCGCCGCTTTGCTCTCCCCGCAAAACCACGCAACAAAAGCATTGCCAGGCCGTCATGGGTAATGCAGAATGAAGCGCTCACAGGAAAGCCCTGCATGCGCTTCGATGCACTTGCCTGGAATTCGTGGCGGAACCCTCCCGAACATCTGCGAAAGGTCCTTGCCATCCTATTATTGCTGGCGTTTACCATGCAGGGGGCGATAGCCCTGCGCGAGATGTCGAGCACAGGCGATGAGACGCATTACCTTGGCATGGGGCGCTACCTGATCCGGGCCTGCCGCTGGGACCTGCCCGACGCTTTGCTCCACCCGCCGCTTTCTTACTATCTGCAAAACGCCGCCCTTGGTTTCGTCGCGATCGACTTCCGCTCGTTTGACACAAACGACATCAACGCGCGCGGGCGAGCGCTGATGGCAGCATCTCCCGATGATTGTCTGTTGCATCTTGCCCGGGTTCCGATTCTTGTGTTGGCTGTATTCCTCGGCTTGCTGGTCCTGGTCTGGGGATGGCAGGTCGGCGGGTCCGCCGTCGGTCTGTTCGCGCTTTTTCTCTATGCATTCAGCCCGGCAATGTTGAGCAACGCGGCGCTGATTACTCCCGACCTGTGTCTGACCTGTTTTTCCACGCTCACATTTTATGCTCTGTGGCGATATCTCAAGCGGCCCGCGCCTGCGAATATGCTCCTGGCCGGTTTGGCGCTTGGCTTGACGCTGCTCTCGAAGTACACGGGAATCTTGTCCGCACTCGCGGTCGCAGTGATTGTCTGCGTTCAGGCCATTTCCAATCGCCAGCCGCGTGATTCTGCCGCCGGCGGAAACCCTCGATTGCGCCATCTTGCGATTCTCTTTCTGGCTGCCATTCTGGTTGTCGACGCCGGGTACTTTTTTACGGGAACCTTCCGGTTTCTCGACGGTGTGGCGTTCAGGAGCCATCTATTTCAGAGTGTGGCCGCGACCGGCATTCTGCGTTGGATCCCGTCGCCGCTGCCGCGAGCCTATGTCGTGGGCGTGGACATGCAGTACACGGTATTGGAGAACGGGTTCCGATATTTCATGTTGGGAAAAGTGCAAAGTCACGGGTTCTTCCTCTACTATGTCGTGGCCTTTCTTACCAAGTCGCCCGTCCCGCTTCTGTTGCTGATCGCGGCCGCCCTGATGTTTCGCTGCAAAGGAGGGAACCATCGGGCGCTCGAGTGGGTGCTGCTTGTGCCCGTGGTGATTTTTTTTGGGTATTTTAGTGTCACCCGGGTCAGCCGTGGGATTCGCTACATCCTGCCCATTTATCCCTTGCTGTTTCTTTGGGTGAGCCAAGCCGTGATTCTCCATGCGAGGAGGTTTCGCCGGTTTACGCTGGGGTTGGCGGTATTGGCCTTATGGTATGCCGGAAGCTGCCTGTCGATCGCACCGCATTACCTGGCTTACTTCAACGAACTGAGCGGCGGACCCGAGAACGGCTTGAATATTCTGGACGAATCGGACTTTGACTGGGGACAGGAACTCGGAAGCCTGGGAAAATACCTTAGGGAACACGATATCCGGCGTATACAGTTGAGCTATTTTGGAACCGCCGATCCGGGGCACTATGGGATATCCTATGATCCCCTTCCCTGTGACCCGGTTTTGGCGCTGCGAAGCAACGAACCGATTGCAGTCAGCGCGACTGCCATGCACTGGGACTGTAACCGATGGCTGGCAGGTCTAGAGCCCGCAGCCAGGATTGGCTATACGATCCTGTTATTCAATCTGCCTCCCGCGCCTTCATCCCCGAAGTCGCGCCCGCCCAGGTAGCGACTCCCGTAATGCACTTTAGCGGTAATACACTCCCCTCTACGCGCTAACCCCCGAGGAGAACAACAGTCTCCCGAGCAGACCAAACGCCCCGCCCCGGAGGGGTCAGAGACAGTAGCTCCGGGCAAGCGAAGCGCCGCCCGGGGTAAGGTATGCCCGCCATTAAAGAGCCCCGGCCAGAGGCGACAGAAATTGTGGCTTAACTACCAGGATCCTCAGTTAATAAAGCTGAGGAGCTTACCATGTCATCCACTCACTTAAGTCTCTATTATCACCTGGTCTTCAGTACCAAGAAACGTCGTGCATGGATCACGGGGGCCTGGGAGGACATACTACACGCCTATCTGGGCGGCATCCTTCGAGGATTGGGAGCGATTGCGGAAACCATCGGAGGGGCTACCGACCATATTCACATTCTGGCCAGTCTCAAAGCGACTCACTGTCTGGCTGAGATTATGCTGGAACTAAAATCGGATTCTTCTGCGCCAAAGCGGCATTGATTTTGACGAGCGATATCTATGGTGATGTGGACACCGTCTGTCGTGCTTAGGAGGGCTATCTGTCATCGCATGACCAACCGGGGGCAAGCCGCAGAGCGGCGCCGCCCCCGGCTACTGTCTCTCTGCCCCTCCGGGGCAAAGAGAACCGTCCGCATGGGGCAAAGTGCGCCGACCGGCTAGGCACAGCGCATAGACGGCCTAGGGCGCACTGCAACGACCCTCCGGTTCAACACTCAATGACCCAGAGAGATTGAGGCAATCAGATAGCCTCGATCTCAATGGTTCGGAGGCATTCCTCCGCGGCCGCCTGTCGGCTGCTGCATCTGATATTCCTTGGGCGGCTCGGCGCCGAGGAGCCACTTCACGAAATAATCCCAGCGCCGTCGCATCATGTACGCCGACGCGCTGCCGTAACCGTGGTTCTGATTGGGAAGCAGCAGAAGATCGAAATCCTTGTTCGCCTTGATCAGCGCGTCCACGATCATGAGCGTCTGATACGGCGGCACGTTGGTGTCCATGGTCCCATGCGCGAGGAGCAGGTGGCCCTTGAGGTTCTTGGCGAAATTCTCGTTGGCCTCGGCATCGTAGTTGTCCGTTCCGTCCGCGTTGCGCACCACCAGGCCTTGGTACCGCTCTCCCCAATCGTCCTCATTGACGCGCTGGTCGTGGTTGCCGGACTCGGCTATACCAACCTTGAAGAAGTCGGGGAATCGGAACATGGCGGTGGTTGTGGCGAAACCGCCGCCGGAATGGCCCCAGATGCCGGCGTGGTCGATGTCGATCCAGGGATACTTCTGCGCGAGCTCCTTCATGCCAGCGATCTGGTCTGGAATGGTATTGTCGCGGCCCATGGCGCCATAGTAGGCGTCCTGGAAAGCCTTCGAGCGGCCCGGGGTGCCCATGCCGTCGATCGTCACCACGATAAATCCTAATTCGGCGAGCGCCTGCCGGTCTCCGCGCGCGGCACTAAAGGAGCGGCTGCCGGTGCTTCCCGTCTGCGGGCCGGGATAGACGTTGTTGACGATTGGATATTTCTTCGACGGATCGAAGTTGGTCGGGTGGAACATCAACCCGTAAATGTCCGTCTTGCCGTCGTGCGCCGTCATCTTGACCGCGATCGGCGGCTTCCAACCCATGGCCAGGAGCTTGGAGATGTCAGCCTTCTCGAGCGGCAGTATGAGTTTCCCGTCCCCGTCGCGGAGCGCGACCACCGGCGGCACATCGGGCTTGGAGTAGGTGTCGATAATGGTCCGGCCGGAAGCTGAGAGTTGGGCTGTATGGTCGCCTTCATCCGGGGTGAGCGACACATAGTTCTTCCCGTCCATGTTGATGCGATAGAGGTGCCGGAAATATGGATCCTCGCCTTTCTCACGGCCCTGCGCCTCGAACCAGAGGATCCGGGTTTTTTGATCGAGGCGTACCAGTTGAATCACGGGGCCTTCACCGGTTGTAATCTGGTTCTTGAGCTTTCCTGTGTTCCAATCATACAGGTAGATGTGTCCCCAGTTGTCGCGCTCCGAATACCAGAGAAACTCGTTGGTGGCCCAGAGCACCTGGCAACCGATCCTGGATTCGTACTGTGTCGCCACCTTCTCATCGAGAACCGTGCGCACTGAGCCACTCGCGGCGTCCGCGACGCGCAGTGTAGCCTGCTTGTGGTCGCGCGTGGTGGAGATGAAAGCGAGCTGGGAGGTATCCGGGCTCCACTGCATATCGCGCAGGCTGAAATTGTCGCCGAGGGTGGCGCGGTGGTAGTCCGGCGGCATCTGAAGTCGGACGACGCGCCCCGAGTCGGCGTCGATGATGACGCGATGGAGCATCGCCATGACCGGGTCTCCCGGCAGCGGGAACTTCGAAATTCGAAGGGTGGGGTGACCCACGGGGTTGACGGGTGTGCTGACGAGGTACATTTCGCCGACCTCGCGTTCGTCCTGCTGGTAGGTTGCGATCTTCCTGGAATCGGGCGACCAGAGGACAATCGCGCGGTCGCTGCTCGACCATCCGGCATTATCGGTGGCGTAGCCGAAGTACTTCACGCCGTCGGTGGTGAGCTGCCTCTCCTGGCCTGTGGCCACGTCGCGAATCCAGAGGTTCCAGTCGCGAATGAAGACGGCCCGCTTCCCGTCCGGTGAGGGCACGGCATTTCCCGCGGCGCCGCCGCGTCCGCCCCCGCCACCCTGACCGCCGCGGCCCCCGCCCCGCCCTCCGGGAGCCGCGCCGCGCGCAATGGCGGCGTCGCCGGATGCGGCACACTCGTTCCCCTGGACATCGCACGACCACCGGTGGGTCCCGACGTTAAATGAAACCGAAGTTCCATCCTCTGAGAATTCGATCGTCTGGAAGGGAAGCTGGTGCGCGTCGTACTTCTCATTTGCGGCGGAGGAGAGCGCTGCCGCGAGCCTGGCATGATCGAACGCCGGCGCGCGCGACCGCTTCGCCGGATCGACAAGGATGAACTCGTATCCGGCGGCGGTCTGGCTGCGGTACCAGAAGCGTTCGTTCGAGAGCCAGTTCGGGAAGACGCTGCCGCCGATGACAAGCTGCGTGAGGTTTTGCGCGAGGAACTTCTCGGCGTGCGCATAATCCGCGGCACTGAGCGCGCGCGGCTGCTGCGCCGCGGCGGACGACATACCGGCGATGCAACCTGCCAGGACGACCCCAAAGAGAACTCTTGGTCGCATGTTTATCCCCCCGTAATGTCACAGAATTGTGAGTTCTGCTGGTTGCCGAAGGATACTACCAAAATTTCGGGGTGTCTGTCGCCTGCTGACTTGACATTTCCAGCCTGTCTGCCATACTTTAATCAACGTTAATCAATTAGCAAGGAGATCTCCTTGAGAAAACCCGCCAGCCTTGTGGTAAGTCGCATTCCCATTACCAAAGCGCGTATCAATCTCGGCCAGTTGGCTAAGCGCGCGCACCTCAACAATGAGTACTTCATTTTGGAGAAAGACGGCATCCCTGTTGTTGGCATCATGGATGCCGATGAACTGGAGGACTATTTGGAACTCCAGAATCCCACGGTCAAGGAATTCATCGCCGAGAGCCACAAAGACTACGTTGCCGGTCATACCCGGCCGGCCGAAGAACTCCTCGCCCAGCTCAAGCAGCAAGCACCGGAAAAGACCAAGCGCCGTAAACGCGCCAAGGTATGAAGACGTTTAGCGTTCTCACCACGTCGCTCTTTGACCGACTGCTTGCCAAGCTTGCTCAGCAGCACCCGGAACTGCCTGAGATCTTCGAATCTGCAATCGCCATTCTCAAAACCGATCCCCACAACCTCAGCCGCAGCCATCCCATAAGAAAGCTCCGAGGCATCAACCCCGGAAATGGCCAGTATCGCCTCCGGATAGGCCGGTGGCGATTTCGGTATGATATCTGGGACAAGCGGCAAGAAATTGAGTTCAACTATTGTGGCCTGCGGCGGGAGGACACCTATCGATGATATGTGCGCTCCCGCTCAACTGCGGATTACGATGAGTCGTCCGTCGGCAAGGTGATGCTGATCTCCAGACCCGATGGGATGAGGTTACGCGCTGCCACCGTGCCATGACAGGCTTCGATGCAGGTTTTTGTGATCGCCAGCCCCAATCCTGTACCGCCTGTGGCGCGTGCGCGGTCCGGTTCGAGCCGGTAAAACGGATCAAAGAGGCGGTTGAGAGACTCGGGCGGAACGCCGGGGCCGTGGTCAGCGATGATGAGTTTGATCTCATCCTGATGGCGCTGGGCCGTAATGGTAATCGGCCCGCCTGCGGAGGCGTAGCGCGCGGCATTGCGCAACACATTAGCTAGAGCTCGAGCGAGCAACTCCGGCTGCGCAAGTGCGGCGGCTGATTCAGCGATTTCGATTTTGGTTTCGCAGTTGGCGGCCTCGCGAGCGCAGATCCGCCTGACCAAGGGCAGCAGCGGCACGCTGACGAGTTTGAGTTCTGCCGTCCTCATGCCTGCCTTGGCGAAGGCCAAAAGCTCTTCGACCAATTGGGACATCAGGCGCACCTCTTCCTGGGCATCCGCGACGTAGCCGAGATGCGCGGAATCCACGCGCTCTTCGAGAATGCCAAGAGCGAGTTGCATCCTCGCGAGTGGCGAGTTGAGTTCGTGCGAGATATCTCCGAGAAAGCGTCTTTGGCCGCCGACGAAACCCGCCAGGCGCACTGCCAGTTGGTTGATCGCCGCTCCTAAACGCCCAAGCTCATCGTGGCGTTTTTCATTTACGCGCACGACAAAACGTTCTTCGGCAATCTGTTCGGTTGCAGCAGTGATCTGCTTGACCGTCACCGTGAGCCCGCGCACGAAAGGGAGCCAGAGGAGGATCGAAAGTACCAACACTGATCCGGCAACAAGCATCCAGGGTGAGGGATCGAAAAAAAGACCGTGCCCGAACATGGAATCGGAAACGGCCAGCAATGTGGTGCGTATCTGTTCGGGCTGCCCCGGTGAGAAGTTGGTAAGTCGCACGCCTGCCCAGTAGCGAGTTGGACTCGTCGTCTTCACTGTGAAGATCGGATAGGGAGGCTGCGTCGGCGGCGTCGTGGGCGCCAGGTTGCCTGCCGGCCACGGGCCTCGAGGCGGCGCATCGCTTCCCGGCCCGCGAGGCGGCGGCGGTCCGCCCATATCCGGCTCGGGGCGCGGGGGCAACGCATCGCTTCGAGGGCCGCGACCGGGACCCGGACCGGGGCGCGGAGGCGCGTCCACCATATGCCGCATGACCTCGTCAGGCAAAGGGATATTCGCGCCGGCCAACCTCCGGCCATTGTTGGAGCAGAGCAGAAAGTCGACGCGATAGGTGGATGAGTAGCGGCGCAGGACGGTGGTGCGCTCGGCCTCGACAGCCATGCGCATTTCGTCGTCAATCAGCCGCGCGACGGATTCCAAACGGCCTCTGGAAGCGGCAAAAAGAGGTGAGTCCGGCTCGAACCGGAACTGGAGGCTGAAGAAAACAACGAGCGCCGCGCCCAACACGACCAGGTTCAGAAGAAGGAGAAGCAGGACCTTTGTGAAGAGTGAAAGACGCGGCCGCATGAGAACTCACTCCTCATTTTCGCGAAGCAGGGTATAGCCCGCAGAGCGCACGGTCTTGATGAATTGCGGCTTCTTGGGGTCATCGCCCAGCTTGCGGCGCAGCGCCGAGATGTGCACGTCAATCGAGCGATCAAAGACTTCGTAATCGCGGCCGCTGATCGCATTCAGCAGCTGATCGCGGCTCAGTATGCGTTCGGCGGAGCGTGCCAGACACCACAGCAGATCGAACTCCAGAGCTGTAAGGGCCAGCGGCTGCCCGCGCACAGCGGCTTTGCGCTTTGCGGCATTGAGATACAGTCCATTGACGGCAATCTCATCGGCGTCAGCTTGCTCCTGGCTGGCGGCAAATCCCGCGGTGATGGCGGAACGTCGCGTGACCGCACGCAACCGAGCCAGCAGCTCGCGCGTTGAGAACGTCTTGGGCAGATAATCGTCCGCGCCCAGCTCGAGCCCGACGATCCTGTCGGATTCGTCACCCAGCGCCGTCAGCATCAAAACCGGCACCTGCGAGGCGCGCCGCAGCTGGCGCAGCACTTCAAAGCCATCCATTCCCGGCAGCATGCAATCGAGAATCACAGCCTGAAAGGCGCCGTGCAGGGCTTGCTCCAGGCCTGACGGACCGGCGTGCACGCTGCTGACATCGAATCCCATGGGCTTGAGATAATCAGTCACCAGGCGGCATAGCTTCGGATCGTCGTCCACGAGCAGAACGCGTATGTTCGAGCCTGGCTCGGCGGCGCTGTTTTTATTGTCCATATGCAAATGTGAGTGTAGCGCGCACGCCGCGCAAACGCACGGCGCTTTTACCAACCCTTTACAAAATTCCTGCCCGCTTACATAACCCCTTAACTATCGCGAAGTATCTTTGATTTCGTTGTTGGATTGAGATCGCGCCGGCCTGGTAGTGACGCTCTCGATCCAAAGTATGATGAAAACTCCATTCGTGTTTTGGTAAGGAGCATGCTATGTCGAAAGAAACGAAACGTACCGGTTTTATGGTTATGGTGGCGATTGTCTTATTTGTGGGGGCCGTTATGTCTGGAACGCTGCTCGCGCAGCGTCCAATGGATGTGAGCGGCTCCGCTCAGGCTCCGGATATGCTGCGCTCTCTAAAAGCCCCCCTAGCGGATGCTGCCGCGAGTGCGCTCACGTCCGATCAAGCAACTCAGATTCAGACCCTGATCACAGACTTCCATACGGCAACAGCGCCCACCGTGAGCGCGGCCCGCGTTGCCTATGACAATTACATTCTCGCCGGCAATGCGACTGGCGCGGCGGCCCTGATTCAGACCCTTACGTCGGAACAGGCGGCCCAGGATCTTGCAAGAATGCAAGCACTGGTGACATTTTCCGTCGGCGTCGCAAATGTGTTGCAGAATGGCCAGTTGAGCCTTTTGCAGCAGAAGCTCGGGGCCGACAGCCTTGTGCAACTGATTCAGTCCCTCGCCGGAGGACCGGGAGGGCCGGGTGGAGGACCGGGCGGACGTGGCGGACCGGGCGCAGGACCGGCGGGATTCCATGGGGGAGCCTCCATGATGGGATTTGGCAAACTGACTCCTGTTAAAAAGTGATTGATGCTGCCGCGAAGGCGCTGGGCCCGGGTTTTCCGGGCCTGCGCTCTCGCGGAACTGGGCATTTGTTTTCCGTTCACTGCCAACGCCGAACCATGCAATCCTCTGGGGGCAGATTTATGTCGCGAAGCTCGCCGGATGAGATCGTAAGAACCGGCTCTGTGTGCCGGACCCTCTTGGTCGGGGCATCCAGATTTGAACTGGAGACCTCCTGCGCCCAAGGCAGGCGCGCTACCAGGCTGCGCTATGCCCCGACCGGTGACGAGGCCATTATTCTAGCTGGAAATCCGGCGACAGGCACCTTTTTTCGGCGTGGCTTTGCAATCCCGCAAGCAAGGCCGCGACAGCACGCGCGCGGTGGCTGCAGCGATTCTTCTCTTCTTCGTCCAACTGCGCATAGGTTCGCCCCAGCTCGGGAATGAAGAAAATCGGGTCGAATCCAAAACCGTTGTTTCCCTTGGGCTCGCATGCGATCTCGCCGCGGCACTCGCCTTCGGTTTCGAGTACAACCGCCCCCGACTGGGCCAGGGCCAGTGCGCAGACAAACCGCGCGGTGCGCGCGCCGCCCGACTGCTTGAGCTCGAGTAACAGCTTGAGCATGCGATCCGAGTCAGAGGCGTGCGGTCCCGCGTAGCGCGCCGATTGGATTCCTGGCCTGCCGGCGAGCGCGAGGACCTCGAGACCCGAATCATCGGCGAGCACGGGCAGATCCGTATTCAGAGAATACGCAACAGCCTTCAATCGGGCGTTGTCCCCAAACGACGCACCTGTTTCCGCTACGTCTTTCTTAATGCCGATGTCATCCAGTCCCAGTACCTGCCAGCCGTGCGGCTCCAGCAGAAAGCGAAATTCGCGCATCTTGCCTCGGTTGTGGGTGGCCAGGACCATCGTGGTGGCTGTGTCTTGCATTTTCATGCAGCGTCACACTTTGTTCAGGCCAAGGCGGGAAAGGTTGATTCCGCGCCCCTCCAGGGCAGATTTCTGGGCCTCTATCAACTGTTTGATTCCAAGGGCGCCGAGCCCGAGCATGACCCGAAGCTGCTCTGCCGTAAAGGGCTGTTTTTCGGCCGTTCCCTGGATCTCGACAAACCGCCCGTTTCCGGTCATGACCAGATTCATGTCCACGGCTGCCCGCGAATCCTCTTCATAATTCAGGTCGAGGCAGGGGATCTCGCCGATGATGCCGACGCTCGTGGCCGCAACGAAATCGATGAGCGGCGAATACTCGAGAAGCTTCTTGTCCAATAGCCGGTGGATTGCGAGCGCCAGTGCGAGAAATGCGCCGTTGATGGACGCCGTGCGCGTGCCTCCATCCGCCTGAAGCACATCGCAATCGATCAGCAGGCTGCGGATTCCCAGCATCGAGAGATTGACCACGCTGCGCAGCGTCCGGCCGATCAGGCGCTGAATCTCCACCGTGCGGCCGGACTGCTTGCCGCGGGCCGCCTCGCGCGGAGTACGGGTGTTGGTCGAACGGGGCACCATTCCATATTCAGCCGTAACCCAACCCTGGTTTGCCTGATAGAGGAACGGCGGCACCTTGTCCTCGATGCTGCAGTTGCACAATACCTTGGTGTCGCCGACGGCGATCAGCACCGACCCCTCGGCATGTTTGGTGTAGTCCAGCTCAATTCGGATTTCCCGCATGGAATCAGGTTGTCGTCCGTCGTGTCTCATGAACCGTCCGCCCTTTCTGGCATTACAAAATTCGAGATTCGAGATTCGAGATTCGAGATTCGAGATTCGAGATTGAGAATATTGAATCTCGAATTTGGCTTCGACGTGGCCGCTAAAAATCTCTGCCTTCTCGCAAAAAATTCGCGGGTTAGTAGCACAGATTCCACTGATTTTTCTGTGGAATCTGTGAAATCTGTGGCTGCTCTTGAATGTGCCAAAACAGTTTCAATAACACATTCTACATCATTTCCATGGGTCGCAGGGTGGAACCAGGGTCACGAAATACTGCCGCCGATTCTGCCAAGCGATCAAATTGGATCTGGAGGGGCGAGTCTTTTGCATGCCCGCATCGTGTTGAAATTATTAACACATCGGGTGCTCGAGTATGTCCGCGACATCGGCGATCGCAGGTTGAATTCGCCCGGAGATTCTCCTAATATTGATCGATGGCTTACTATTATTCCAATTCCCCGTCGGCTTTTTTCGGGGGCCCGATAACAAAGTCGGTCAAAACGCTGATCACCATCAATGTTGTAGTGTGGGTTCTCCAGATACTCACCCGTGCCGCGGGCGTCAACTTTATTGATTTATACTTCGGGCTGATTCCATGGCGCATCACTCATGAGTTCATGCTCTGGCAACTCCTCAGCTACATGTTCCTGCACGACGGATTCTTCCACATCTTCATCAATATGTTTACGCTCTACATGTTCGGCAACGACCTGGAACGAGTCTGGGGACCGAAACGCTTTCTCACCTATTATTTTGTCACCGGCATCGGCGCCGGGCTCTGTTCCTACATCGTTGGGGTGAACGCGCTGACCGTGACGATCGGAGCTTCCGGCGCGATCTACGGGTTGTTGCTCGCCTATGGTCTTCTTTACCCCGAGCGGCTGGTATATCTCTATTTTCTGTTCCCCATCAAAGTCAAGTGGCTCGTGCTCTTCATGGGAGTTCTTGCCTTCCTCTCGTCGATTACCGGCAGCGCTCCGGGAGTCTCGAACATTGCCCACCTGGGCGGCATCCTGGTCGGCTATGTTTTCCTCAAGGGGCACGACTGGTTTCACCGATACGAGGAGTTTCATTCCCGCCGGCGCCGCGAGGAACTCAAACGCCAGTTCGAGGTGTATTACTCCGAACTGCGACACAAGATTGAGGACGAGAAAAAACCCACCATCCATTGACGGAGCCTGGAGTCAAAAGCGCTCCCAGCGCCGGTTTGCCCCGATGTTGAGCTGATTGAGTGGCGTTTGACTCCAGGCTCCGTCAGTTACGCTCTTCAGAAGGCGGGGCCGAAGGTGAAATAGAAATTGTAGCGGCCGCCCTCGCCCCATCCTCCGGCAAAGCGCATCGGGCCGATCAGCGTGTTGAAGGCTAATTCAGCGCCGCCTCCCTGATATAGATTGAAATCGTACGGCGTGGTCGCACGGTCGCTGACGGAAGCTGCGTTGAAATATCCGGTAAGGTATCCGCTATTTACAAATCCGAGCGGGTGGGTGAGCCACTGGTAGCGGTACGCAATCGCGGCGATTCCCATCTGCTTTGCAGGCAGCTCATCGAAACCGAATCCGATGAGATGACGTGGCCCCCCATCGGACACGTTGAAACCGCCCAGATAAAACCGTTCGTAAAACGGAACCGAGCCGCGTTCGTGACCCGCGGAAAAGTAGATCTGCACCGTTGACTTTTTCGAAACCGGGAAATAGCGCCTGAAATCAAGTGCGTATTTAGTGAAGCTGAAATCGCTGCCGAACATCTTTTCGCGCTCGTCGATTCGCGCGGACAACAGCGTTCCCCTGGCAGGAAAGAGCTGCGCGTCGAGCGTGTTGTGATTCAAGTTAAACCTGAGCCCTCTCAACTTGGCAGCGCCTTCCTGGCGATTGGGTGCAGTGCCGCCCGTGATGGATGCGTGGTCGACCTGATAGCCCGCCTCGATCTCCGATCGTTTGAACACCGTGCCGACCATCAATTGGCCGCCGATCTGCCGGTTTGTGAACTTATCCACCATGGTTTCGTTCTGAATGTCCAGATACTCGCGCCGATCGAGATGCACCTCAGGTGCGAGGTAGAAAAAAGGCAATTGAGGGAAGGGAACATACTGCAGGCGGGCAAAGTCGCTGTCGAGACCGCCGAACTGGCTCGAAATGGTGAGCGTCGAAGGAGTGTGAAAGAGCTGGCGTGCACGCACCTCGCCCAGGGCAACCAGGCCATAATCGGGATCGTACCGAATGGCGGCGCCCAGAGTGTACAAAGGGTATTCCCGCAGGGTATAGGTAAGGCTATATGCATTATTCCCGGCGGGTGCCAGGTGAAAATCGACCTGGTCGAACAGGGATGTAGCGTACAGCCGGCTCAGGTCTTTTTCCAGGACGTTGATGTCCAATGGCTGGCCGGCTCGCGCCTTCACGGCGTTGCGAAGCTGAGTGGCCGGGATGGCCTTGAGCCCTTCAAACGAAACCGATGCGATCGTCGGGGTGACGCCCATCACGAGCGGCCGGGAAGGCCGTCCAGGCACACCTGCGAGGAGAGACTTCAGGGCCGGCAGCTGTTTTTCCGCTTCGTCGGCGCCGATCTGGATTATCTGGGAAATTCCGGTATAGTCGATTCCCGTGTACTGCTTAAGGTCCGGCCGCAGAACGAGGTTTGCAAGCTTGCGGTTGCTCTCCACGCTGTGCTGCATCTGAAGGCCGATGGATTGGTCCAGGACGTCGATGAACGTCTTGATTTGTTCCTTTTCCAACAAGGGAGAAGTCACATCGACCGCAATCACGATATCGGCGCCCATGTCGCGCGCGACATCGGTGGGGAGGTTGTCGACCAGCCCCCCGTCTGCAAGCAGCATCCCGTCTTTTTCGACCGGCGTGAACAGAGGAGGGGCGGCGATCGACGCGCGAATGGAGTCGGTCATGGACCCGTCGCGAAACACGTACCGATTGCCGGAAACGAGGTCGGTGGCCACGGCGCGAAAGGGAATAACCAGCTTGTCGAAATCGAAGCCCGCCGCGATCGTGCGCTCGGTTGTGAGGCGGTCGAGAATTTCCACCAGCCGCTGGCCTGCGAGAAGCCCGCCGGGCAGCTCCAGGATCCATCCGCGAAAATAGAGTTCCCCTTGATAGCGGGCTCGGACTTGCGCCAGCAAGGGAGCGAGGGACATGTCGGGCTGGTTGCTGAAAACGGATGTCCAGCCCTCTTTTGTGAAGATCTGCTCGATTTCCGCGGCTTTGTAGCCAAGCGCGTACAACCCGCCCACGAGCGCGCCGAAGCTGGTGCCGGCGATGCAATCAATGGGGATACCCTCGCGCTCAAAAACTTTCAGCACGCCGATGTGCGCGGCGCCTCGGGCTCCGCCTCCACTGAGCACCAAACCTACCTTCGGAGGGTTGCGTGGGGCGGCCGGCGCGGAGGATGCGTTCAGGAGGGCCGCCACAAGGAGCAGAAGACAAAGGCCAGGCCGCCGACAAACGCAGAAGAACGCGGGATTGGATTCGCGCTCCACTGCGTTTATCCGCCGCTTCATCATCATTTCTCCGCGCGCCGCCGGAGAAAAGCAGGCTCATCCAGATCGTTTTTGAGCGAGGCCAGGCGATAATCGATCGATTTATCGGAGGCCGCATGATGTTCGAGGCCTGCTCCACGCGCGACCTGTTCCGCGGAGGCGCTCAAGGGGATCACGTTGGAGGAACGAAGCACGTCGCCGGCAGATCTCATGTTGAAGCCGGTGGCGATCACGGTGATCTTGATCCGGTCTCCCATCGATTCGTCGTAGACCGCGCCGAAGATCGTGTCCTCCGGGTTCGCCGCCTCCTCTATGATTTTGGCAGCCGCATCGACTTCCTGCAGCCTGAGTGAGTTTCGCGTCGCGGTGATATTGATGAGCACGCCTTTGGCGCCGCGAATCGAGGTCTCTTCGAGGAGAGGGCTGGCGATGGCGCGTTGGGCGGCTTCCACGGCGCGGTTTTCACCCTCGGCAACGCCGGTTCCCATCAATGCCATGCCTTTGCCGGACATAATCGTGCGCACATCGGCGAAGTCGACGTTCACGATTCCGGGCAGGGTGATGATATCGGAAATGCCCTGCACCGCCTGGCTGAGGACATCGTCGGCATAGCGGAAGGAGTCCTCCAGGAGCGCATCGGCGCCCATGGCGTAGAGGAGGCGTTCGTTCGGGATGGTGATCAGGGTGTCGACTACCTCCTTCAGTTCGCTGATCCCCTGATCCGCGTGGGTCATGCGCTTCTTGCCCTCGAAATGGAAGGGTTTCGTGACCACACCCACCGTGAGCGCGCTCAATTCTGTTGCCAGGCTGGCGACCACGGGGGCCGCGCCGGTGCCGGTTCCGCCGCCCATGCCGCAAGTGATGAAAACCATGTCGGCGCCGTCCAGGATCTCGATGATCCGTTCGGTGTCTTCGAGGGCGGCCTGACGGCCGCGCTCCGGGATGGCTCCGCACCCGAGACCGTTGGTGAGCTTGGCGCCGATTTGCAGCTTGATGGGTGCCATGGAGCTGCGCAGGGCCTGGAGATCGGTGTTGGCTGCGATGAAGTCGACCCCTTCAATCCTTGCCTGGATCATCCGGTTCACCGCATTGCCGCCGGCGCCGCCGATGCCGATCACCTTGATCCGAGCCGGAGGATGCCGATCAGTGTCAAAACTCAACTTCGGTAGTGCTTCGTCGAACCGTAGTTTCTCCCCTTGCATTGTTTCTCCTTCACTTTGAATTTCTAACTGCCTACCCACGACAGAATCTTGCTGACAAACCGAGGAGTGGTGTTGGCTTTGCCGCCCGGAGTCCTGGGGTCGCGGCCGTCCAGGGTCGCGAACATAGTAAGTCCGACCGCGGTGGCGTAAACCGGATGGACCAACTCCTCCGCCAAACCGGCGATGTTCTGGGGCACGCCCTGGCGCACCGGCATTTCCAGAATCTGTTCCGCCAGGGGCAGCATCCCGTCCAGCATGCTGCCTCCGCCAGTGAGGACAGCGCCGGAGACCAGCTGATCGCGGCAGCCGGCGCGCGCGATCTGATCCTTGATGAGTTCGAACACTTCCACGGCGCGGTCATGGAGTATCTGGCAGATGGCCCGGCGCGTGACGTCGCGCGGACGGCGCATCGCGACACCGACCACTTCGATGACTTCGTCGTCGGCGAAGCCATCGAACCGGATGCTGCCGAATTCCCTCTTAATGCGATCCGCCTCCTCGATCGAGGTCCTGAGCCCCACGGCCAGGTCACGGCTGAAATGCGTGCCGCCGACCGGCAACACCGAACAGGCGCGCAACGCATCGCGGGTGATGAGCGCAATGTCGGTCGTTCCCCCGCCGATGTCGATCACGGCCGTCCCCATTTCCTTTTCTTCCTGTATCAGGACGGCCTGGGCGCTGGCGAGCTGCGGCAGGACGACCTTTTTGACGCGCATCTGTGCCTTGTTGACCGCATTGATCAGGTTTTGCATCAGGGCGCCGTCGCATGTGACCACGTGTACATCCACGTCCAGCCGCATTCCCGTCAGTCCCACGGGATTGCGGATGTCACCGCGGTTGTCCAGGAAGAACTCTTGCGTCAGAACATGGAGCACTTCGCGGCTGGGCGGGATCGGAGCCGTCTGAGCAGCCTGAATGACCTGGCCCACGTCGTCGTTGGTCACCTCGTGATGTTTTCCGTCGATCGAGATGGCGCCATGGCAATTCACACCCTGGATATGGTCTCCCGAGACCCCGACGGTGACCCAATCCACGGAAAGCGACGATTTCAGCTCGGCCTCCAGTGCCGCCCGGCGGATTGCGGCGGCCGCTTCTTCCAGATCCACGATGACGCCTTTTCTCAGCCCGGCCGCCGGCGCGTATCCGCTGCCCAGTACTTCGATGCTGTCGTCCGGCCGAGCGCGCGCGACCAGACAGCAGATCTTTTCGGTCCCGACATCCAAACCACAAACAATTCGTTCCTTCTTGCCCACAGCTCCACCTGCTCCGTCCGGCGAGTCAGTTCCTGATCGTTTGCCGATTCGCTGGCCTGATTTCCGGCTTCGCGCTCGGCGGATTCTTTGGGTTGTAAACGATATCAGGGAAAAAGCGCAGATTCACCGACGCCATATCACCATACTGCGACTTCACATCGTCGTATTGCGCGATAAAAGCCTGGAACCTCGTGAGAAAATCGCGGTCACCCAGGTAAATCTCGGCGGTGTCATTCACGAGCAAAATCTTGACGTTGCCCAAGTCGGACAGGTCGATCTCGGAAATGGCACGCGTGAGATCGGTCGCCCCCTGAGCGAATTCGGCCAGGACTTGAACCCCGAGACGAACGCGCGCCGAATTCTCCTCCTGGAGCACCCTATAGGCGTCGGGGTCGTCGCCGCGCAGGCCGCTGAAGACCGGAGCGTCGAGTTTCTCAGCGTCCGGATCATAAGCCTGGAGCAAAACGCCTTCGCTGTCCAGAAGCTGCAGCTGGCCGCCGATTTCACCAATCACGGAAGGAATCCGCTCCTCGATGTAAATCTTCAGGCTCGAGGGAAGCACCCTGCGGACTTCGACCCGGCGGACCCATGCTTCCTGTTCGAGACGAGAGCGCAGCATGCCGAGGTCGATGCGCAGGGTGTTGGACGGGAAATTCTGCCGGACGATCTTCTCGAGATCCGAGGGGCGCAGATGTTTACAGCCCGCGATGTCAATATTCCGGACCGCAAGGATGTCGGATGCATTCGCATATCGGTACACGTAGAATGAAGCCAACCCTGCGAGTGCCACGGCGGCCCCGTATGCCAATAGTCTGAGCGCGGACAGCAGGCGCGTGGCCAGATGACGGCCGCGCTGGGGTTTCTGAGCCGTTTTTTTTCGCGCCGGACGCCCCTTGTCTGGCGGGATGACGACCGACTGCTCGTCATCGGGCTCGCTATGGGTTCTGCCGGTATTGATTTCCATGCCTGGGTTCTCCGTAGGCTAAGCGACGCCGTTTCCCAAAATCTCTTCGCCGATTTTCCATACGTCCCCCGCACCCAGCGTGATCAGCAGGTCTCCCGCCTTCAATCGTTCGCGCAGCGTCTGCATGGCCGCGGGGAAATCGGGCGCGAAGGTAACGTCGCGGTGCCCGTGCTTCTTGATCAGGGCCACGAGCTTCTCGGCGCGTACGCCTTCAATTGGATCTTCGCCCGCCGCGTAGATCGGCAGCACGACCACCACGTCCGCGTGGTAGAAGGCGCGCGCGAACTCCTCCTCGAGCGCCCTGGTGCGGCTGTAGCGGTGAGGTTGGAACACGGCGACGATGCGCCGGTCAGTGGAACCGCGCGCCGCGCTCAACGTCGCCATGATTTCGGTCGGGTGGTGGCCGTAATCGTCGATGACCAGCACGCCGCGGCTCTCGCCCTTGATCTGGAAACGCCGGTCCGCGTTTTGGAAGGAGCTCAGGGCAGCGAGGATTTTCTCAGCCGGTATGTCCAGCTCCAATCCGATTGCGACCGCGGCGAGCGAGTTCAACACGCCGGGCTGGCCGGGCACCTGCAGGGAAAGGGCGCCGAGCAACTCGCCATGCCAGCGGATCTGATATGAGCAGCCGAAATTCTGATATTCGATGCGGGATGCTGCCAGATCGGCCTGGTTGCTCGTGCCGTACGAAACGATGCGCCTTTCCACACGCGGGAGGATAGCCTGGACACCCGGATCGTCCAGGCACAGCACAGCGGCTCCATAAAACGGAACCTTGTTGACGAACACCGTGAATGCGTTTTGGATTTCGGCAAGACCGGCATAGTGATCGAGGTGCTCCCGGTCGATGTTCGTGACCACGGCGAGCGTGGGGCTAAGCTTGAGAAAGGAGCCGTCACTTTCGTCGGCTTCGGCGACGAGAAACTCCCCCTTGCCCAGTTTGGCATTGCTGCCGAAGGCATTCAGCCTGCCCCCGATGACCACCGTCGGATCGTAGCCTCCGCGTACGAGGACGGTGGCTACCATCGACGTGGTGGTGGTCTTGCCATGAGATCCCGCGATGGCCACGCTGTATTTCAGCCGCATGAGCTCCGCGAGCATCTCCGCACGAGGAATTACCGGTATCTGAAGTTTCTTGGCCTCGATGACCTCCACGTTGTCGGGCCGCACGGCCGAGGATACGACGACCACATTGGCGTCGCGCACGTTTTCAGCGGCGTGGCCAGCGAAGATTCTGCCGCCCAACGCAGAGAGCCGCTGCGTGGTGGCGCCCGGCTTGAGGTCCGAGCCGGAGACCTTGTAGCCGAGGTTGAGCAGCAGCTCCGCAATCCCGCTCATCCCGATGCCGCCGATACCCACGAAATGAATATGTTGAATCTTCTTGAACATGATGTCGGTTCCTGTGCCGCAGGTTCTTTATTGTCTTGAATGCGCCCCTGCGGCGAGCTGTTCGATCAGGTCCGCAATCCGAGCCGTCGCCTCGGGTTTCGCCAGCCGCCGTGCCGCGGCCTCCATGCGTGAGATCTCCTCGGGATGCTCCATGAAATGACGGAGTTCGCGTCCCAAGCGGCCCGGTCTCCATTCGCTCTCGGGGATCATCTTGGCCGCGCCATGCTGCTCGAGCGCGCGCGCGTTGCGGGTTTGATGATCGTCGGCAGCGCCCGGGAAAGGCACCAGGACAGCTGCTTTGGCCGCAGCCGTTACCTCGGCCACCGTGCTCGCGCCCGCGCGCGCAAGAATCAGGTCGGCATTTTCGAACTGCCGATAAATGGTCGGGAAAAATGCCTGTACTTCGCCTTCCACGCCGGCGACCCGATAGGCGTGCCTCACTTCTTCGAGCTCCTTCTCACCGGTCTGATGCACCAGGCGCACGCCTGTACCCAGTTCTCTAAGCTCCGGCAGTGCCGCGCAAACGATTGCGTTTAGAGCCCTGCTGCCCTGACTGCCGCCGTAAATCAGCAGGCTGAAATCGCCCGCTCGGCGAACGCGTTCGCGTATGTGCTGGAATTCTTCGCGCACCGGGATTCCCGTGACGATTCCCTTTTTCCCGAAATACCGGCCCGCATCCGGAAGGGCCAGGGCCACGCGGTTCACTACGGGCGCCAACAGGCGATTTGCCAAACCTGGATACGCATTGGGCTCCATGACGAGCGTGGGCTTGCCCAACCACCATGCTGCCAGCACCACAGGACCCGACGAGTAGCCACCCACACCCACCACCACGCATGGGGCGAAGGTGCGAATTATACGCCTAGCCTGCAAGAGGCTTCGGGGAATCAGCAGCGAATTCCGCGCAGTCGTCAACAATCCCATTTTTTTCAGTCCCGCCGAGACGATGAACTCGACCCGAAAGCCCTCTTGAGGAACAATACGTGCCTCGAGGCCGCGGCGCGTGCCGACGAACAGAAAGTCGCGGGCAGCATCCCGCCGCTGTAACTCGCGCGCCAGCGCGATGCCGATGTACAGATGCCCGCCTGTTCCTCCCCCGGCGATCATGACCCTGCTCGATTTTGAATTCTTCATCAAATTCAAGATTGCTCGACATAGTTCGAGATGTTTAACAAAATCCCGGTTGCCATCAGGTTCAAGAGCAGGGAGGAACCGCCCTGGCTCATGAAGGGGAGGGCGATGCCTTTGGTGGGCATGAGCGCAAGCACCATCGAAACATTGATGAACGCCTGCATGACCACCATGAGCGTAATTCCCAGCCCGAGATAGAAACCAAACTGGTCAGGCGCCTTGAGCGCGATCTTGATGCCTCGATAAAAATAGAAGAGGAATGCCAGACACACCAGAATCGTGCCGATCAGCCCCAGTTCTTCGCCGATGACGGCGAATATGAAATCGCTGTGAGCTTCCGGAAGAAAGAAGAGTTTCTGTTTGCTCGCGCCCAGACCCAACCCAAGGATGCCGCCGCTGCCGACCGCCGTCAACGATTGGGAGATCTGCCAGCCTTTACCTAAAGGATCCTGCTTGCTGTTCAGGTAGGTGCCGATTCTATGAAATTCGTATGGGAAGAGAAGCACCGCGAGGCAGACGGAGGGTACGCCAGTGATAATCGCGGCAACAACATATTTCCAGCTCAATCCGGCAATAAACAGCAGCACGAAAACGATGAGCAGTAGGCAAACAGACTGCCCCAAGTCCGGTTCGATCCCAATCAGGCCTGCAAACAAGGCTACTAGCAGGAGGCAGGGAAGGAGTTTCTGCCGGAACCGGTTGATCTCAGTTTCTTGGCATTGCAGATAGGCAGCAAGAAAGATCAAGAGCACGAGCTTTGCAACTTCGGAGGGTTGGAACGAAACCGAGCCGCGTCGCAACCAGCGGTGAGCGCCGTTGACCGCGGGCGCGGCTCGGACAAGGATCAAACTTGCGACACTCCCGATCACCAGCGCGGCGAGCAGGCGTTTCCTCTGCCAGACGTGATAGTCCGTATACATCAGAGCGACCATCAGCACATAGCCGACACCGGCGTAGACCAGCTGGCGCAGGAAATAATAAGCGGACATGCCGTCGTGTTGATAGGAAGCCAGGACTGAGGAGGCGCTGTAGAGCATTACCAAGCCAAATATCGTGAGTGCATTGGCGGTGATGAACAGAGAGCGATCGCTGGTTGCTTTGTAGGCCATGGCTATTCCCGTCTACTTCGCGGCGAGGCCGCGCACGGCGTCCTTGAAGACTCGTCCGCGATGTTCGTAATTCTGAAACATGTCAAAACTCGCACATGCAGGAGCGAGCAGCACGGTGTCCCCCGGGGCGGCTTTCCGGCTGGCTGAGAGCACCGCTTCCTGGAGGCTCGCGGCCCTGCTGGTTTCGACGACATCGGACAGAGCATCGCGAATCTTGCCCGAAGCTTCCCCGATTACGATCAGATGCTTCACGCGCAGCGCCGCGAGCGCGCGTAACGGGAAAAAATCTCCACCCTTGTCGCGACCGCCGGCAATCAGCAGGATGTGGCCGGGAAAGGCTTCCAGGGACTTGATGGTCGCATCGACATTGGTTGCCTTGGAGTCGTTGAAGTATTGCACCCCATCGATTTCGGCAACCCATTCGAGACGATGCTCTACGCCGGCAAAACCGCGGACTACGCCTTCCAGACGGTCGGGTTCCGCTCCAGCCAGCAGAGAAATGGCGGATGCGGCCAGCACGTTTTCGAGATTGTGGCTGCCTTTGAGCTGAATTATGTCGGCGGGGAACAGGTCAATCAAGCCTCGATGGTCGCGATAGAACACGCGACCATCCTTGAAAAAGGCACCGTGCGGGACCTCTCCCAGGCGGCTGAAAAGAACGACAGCCGAAGCGACCTGGCCGGCGATCTCGGCCGTGCGCGGATCCTCTGCGTTCAAGACCGCGAAGTCGGCGGCGGTCTGATTCATGAATATGCGCCGCTTCGCGCCTACGTAGTCTTCATAGTCGCGATAACGGTCCATGTGATCCGGCGTCAGGTTGAGAATCGCGCCGACGCGTGGGCGCAAGCGGTCGATGGTCTCCAATTGGAAGCTGGAAAGTTCGACGGCGTAGACATCGTCCGGGGTCGATGTTGCCGCAAAACTGATGAGCGGCTTGCCGATGTTTCCCGCGGCGTATCCCCTGAGCCCGGCGCCGCGCAGCAGCTCCGCGACCAGTGTGGTAGTGGTCGTTTTGCCGTTCGATCCGGTGATGCCCAGGATCTCCCCCTGGAGATGCCGGAAGGCAAGCTCGACCTCAGCGATGATGGGAATGCCGGCCTGGCGGCTTATTTCGAACAGAGGAAGCGACCGCGGGACTCCGGGGCTGAGGATCACGAGATCGCAGCGGCGGAAACTCTCCGGCTTGTGGCCTCCCAGTTCGAGGATGAGTTCGCCCGAGGAACGCGCCAGATCCTGCAACGCCGCAAGAGAGCTCGCGAGCTCATTCTGGGTCTTCAGATCGGTCAAGACCACGCGCGCGCCCCGGGTGAGCAGGAATTCGGCAGAGGCCAGGCCGCTCCGCGCCGCGCCGGCGATCAACACCGTCTGTCCTCGATACGCCTTGTCGATCTCGCCGTTCATTCCAGTTATTCCTTAGCGCAGCTTGAGCGTGCTGAGGCTGAAGAGCGCGAACACTATTGCGACGATCCAGAATCGGATCACAACCTGGTTCTCATCCCATCCGGAAAGCTCAAAATGATGATGCAGCGGCGCCATTTTGAAAATGCGTTTTCCGGTAAAACGGAAGGAGACAACCTGCAGAATCACCGAAATGGCTTCTATGACGAAGACTCCGCCGATCATCGGAAGCAGCAGTTCCTGCTTGATCAAAACCGCCACCGTGCCGATTGCGCCACCGAGAGATAGAGATCCCACATCACCCATGAATACCTGTGCCGGATGTGCGTTATACCACAGGAACGCGAGCACCGCTCCTACCATGGCGCCGCAGAAAATAGTCAGCTCCGCGGCGTACGGGTTCTTGATCAGGTCCAGGTATTCCGCGAATTTTGCGTTGCTGCTGACGTAGCACAAAACCGTGAGAGCCGACGCGGCGATCAGTACGCACCCCGCCGCGAGCCCATCCAGCCCATCGGTCAGGTTGACTGCGTTGGAGGCGCCAACGAGGATGAGCAGCACGAACAAGGCCAGGGGAAAAGGGATCACCAGGAGCCGCCAGCAGTTCATCTCAGGCGTGAAGTTTTTGAAAAACGGCACGCTCAGTCGCGTGTCGAAGAGGGCGTGTAACGACAGATAGTAGAGCACCACGCAGACTCCAAGCCCGATCAGGGCCTGATAAAGGAGCTTCTTGCGTCCGGTCAATCCGAGCGATCGCTTGCGGACAATCTTGAGGTAATCGTCGGCGAAACCCACCAGGCCGAAGAGAAGTGTTGCGATCACCGCCACCCAGATGTACAGATTTGTGAGGTTCGCCCACAGGATGGTCGGCAGCAAAGTCCCGACAAGAATCAGGATCCCACCCATCGTGGGGGTCCCTGCTTTACTCTGATGCGAGGATGGGCCGTCCGTCCGGATCTGTTGGCCGACTTGAAACTTTCTCAGCCGTGAGATCAGAACGGGGCCGAGAATCAGTCCCATGAGGAGCGCCGTCAAGCTGGCGGCGGCCGTCCGGAACGTCACATACTGGAACACCCGGAAGGGCGGTATGATCTGATGAAGAGAGTAAAGCAGGTAATAGAGCATCAGCCCATCATCTCCGCATATCCCGAGCGCAAGGCCTGGACCATCTTTTCCAGATGGATACCACGCGATCCCTTGATGAGCAACAGATCCCCCGGCTGGACGTTTCGATAAACGAAATCGATGGCCGGATCGATTTCTGTGAAGAAATGAATCTGGGTCTCCGACATGCCGGCAGCCGCCGCGCCCTTCGTGATTTCGCGCGCTGCGCCCTGCACTCCCACGATGACATCCACTCCGCTTTCAGCCGCGAGCTTTCCGCACTGGCGATGCAATTCCTCAGAATCCTTCCCGAGCTCGAGCATTTCTCCCGCGACGAGGATGCGCCGCAAATAGCGTGGAACCTGCACCAGGACGTCGATCATCAGCATCAGCGCACGCGGGTTCGAGTTGTAGGAATCATCGATGACGGTGAACCCTTCCCGGAAGTGCAGAACTTGGCCGCGCATTTGCGCCTGGCGCAGATGCCGCAAGCTTTCTACGATCTGCCCGGGATCAATCGTGTAGCGGCGTGCGAGGGCGACCGCGGGGAGTGCGTTCATGACGAAATGCGCGCCGCAAAGAGGAATAATCACGCGCCGTTCCGCGCCTTCGCAAATCAGGCGGAATCGGGTCTCCATCAGGCCTGTCACTTCGGCATCCTCAGCGCGGATATCGGCGTCTGCGGAAAAACCGAAGGAGATCCGGTCACCGGTATGGCGCGCGGCAATCTTGCGAACGAGCGGATCGTCGGCGTTGTAAACCAAGGTTCCCCCGGCAGCGATTCCTTCTGCCAATTCGCCCTTCGCGCGCGCGATGGCCTCGACCGAATCGAAGAACTCGAGATGAACGGGAGCGACGTTTGTGATCACGCCCACGTCGGGGAGTGCGATGCGGCACATCTCCGCGATTTCACCCGGCGCGGTCATTCCCATTTCGAAAATGCCGATGTGATCGTCGGGGCTCAGGCCGAAGAGGGCGAGCGGCAACCCGAAAAGGTTGTTGTAGTTTCCGGGAGAGCGATAAACGCTGAATTCCGTCTGCAGGACTTGGGCCATGAATTCCTTCGTGGTCGTCTTGCCCATGCTGCCGGTAATGCCGACGAGACTGCCATGCCAGCGCCTGCGCACGTCGGCTGCCAGATCCTTCAGCGCCTCGTGGGTGTCAGCTACGCGCAGGAGGATCTTGTTGGCGGGAATTCCCTCCGGAATCTCGTAATGGACGTCAACGACGGCTCCGCAAGCCCCTTGCCGGAGCGCTGCCGGCACGAAGTCATGGCCGTCGTTGCGCGCGCCGCGAATCGCGAAAAAAAGGTCGGATGGGCGCAGCGTGCGGGTGTCGATCGAAACTCCCGACAGGGAAGCCCCCTTTGGTCCCGAAACCAGGACTCCCCCGGTTACTTCTTCCACTTGTGTCACCGTCATGTGAGCCATAACCAGATCCATCAAAATGTCCATTGCAGACCGCATGCCGCCATATTTCCGGTCGTGTACCGTCGGGTTATTGATGTAACTCGCCACAGTCTCGGTCTCCTTGTGCGTTTCGCAGTTCGTGAATGAGCTCTTGAGCCACTACTCGATCGTCGAAAGAGAAGGATTGCGTACCGATCCATTGGTGATTTTCGTGTCCCTTGCCTGCAAGGAGTACAACGTCGTCTTTGCGCGCCATGGCCAACGCGGTGCGGATGGCCTCCCGCCGGTCAGGCAGAAGGCGATAGGGAGCGCGGCCTTGCTTAAGCCCGGGCTCGATCTCCGCCAGAATCCTCAGGGGGTCTTCACTGCGAGGATTGTCGGAGGTGGCGACGACGAAATCGCTCAGTCTGGTCGCGATCACGCCCATCATGGGGCGCTTCTTGCGATCCCGGTCTCCGCCGCAACCGAAGACGGTGATCATGCGGCCATCCGTCAATTGCCGGACCGTCAAGAGAAGTTTCTCCAGGGCATCCGGCGTATGGGCATAATCGACAATTACCGTAAAATCCTGGCCGCAACGAACAAGTTCCAGCCGTCCGGGGACGCCGCTGAGCGATTCGATTCCTTCGCGGACGTGCTGCAGGCTGATGCCCAGGCTAAGGGTTGCTCCGACGGCAGCCATTATGTTGTAGATGTTCGTACGACCGACGAGGCGAGTCTCGATGTGCAACTCGCCATAAGCGGTCGCAAGATGAAGGGAAGTGCCGTCCATCCGCAATCGGGAATCGAGAACGCGGACATCGGCATTTGTGGCGAACCCATAACTCACAGTGGTGATCAGCACCTCCGACATAAGGCGCTGCCCATATGTGTCGTCTGCATTGATCACCGCGAACCGGACGCTGTTGGCGCCCTCTTCAGTGAACAGGATGCGCTTGGCCTGGTAATATGACTCCATGTCATGATGAAAGTCGAGGTGCTCCGGTGTCAGATTGCAGAACACTCCAACCGAGAAATGGACGCCGTAGACCCGCTTGAGAATCAGGGCGTGAGATGATACTTCCAGGGTCCCATGCGTGCATCCGGCACGCAGCGCCTGATCGAGAAATGCAGTCAGGTCGCTGGCTTCAGGGGTCGTGTGCGTGCTTGGAAACAGCTGATCGCCGATTCTCATCTCAATCGTGCCGATCGCACAGGATCGCAAACCAGCCCGCCGGAAGATCGCATCCACGAGATAGGAAGTGGTGGTCTTGCCGTTGGTTCCTGTGATCCCGACGAGCTGGAAGCGGGAGGCTGGGTCCGAAAAAAGAGCGCAGGAGGCCTCCGCGAGAAACTTTCGAGCGTCCGGCACCACGAGGACAGGGAACGCAGGTCCTAGGGCGACGTCGCGATCGACGGCCACGGCGACTGCTCCCCTAGCCACCGCCTCCTGGACATACAGTGCCCCGTCCGTCTTTTCTCCTTTGATGGCAATGAACAGGTCGCCCGCGGCTACCCGGCGTGAATCGTAGGATATGCCACGGATCCGCACCTGAGGATCGACCTCGATGGCAAGCCCTGGAATCCGGCGTATCAATTCCTGCAGCAGCATGGCATGGTGCCTCAGCGTTTGCCCCGCGCTCGTGCACTCAGTTCAGGGCCAGCGACGGGAAGGTGCGGGGCGGGGGTGAGTTTCGGTATCGTGGCCGGTTTGCTGCGCGCGAAGGTTACGGCGCACGAATCCCCCCCCGCAATCCGCGTTCCCGCTGGTGGAAGTTGGAAGACTGCGATGCCGGCTCCAGAGGTCTGAATCCTGATTCCTAAATCTTTGCACAGAAGGGCCACGCTACGCTTCGACATGCCGGAAAAGTCCGGGACCGTAACGCTGAACGATTCCGCGCGAACGGTAATCGTGCCGTCCGGATTTACGCCTTCGTGTTTTTCCGGAGGAGCCATGAGAGGAAGGATCGGCGTGGCGTTAGGGAGAAAATCCGCCGAATCGGCAGCCATCCTGGAGTCGATCTTCTGAATCTTCAGCGGCAGCGTGGGGTCCGGAGGAATGTGAAGTTGAAGCAGCGCCTCCTGTGTGATCTTGCGGAAGACGGGGGCGGAGACGTCGCCGCCGTAAATGGCCCCCTTGGGTTCGTCTATCTGCACGAGCACGGCGATGCGCGGTCGAGGCAAGGGCGCAAAGCCAATGAAGGATGCCACGTACTTGGAATTGGAATAATGACCGCCGACGATTTTCTGGGCGGTACCGGTTTTCCCGGCGGCCCGGTAACCCTCCAGCGCCGCCTGCTTGCCTGTTCCACGCAGGACCACGCCCTCGAAGGCATCGCGCACCGCAGCGGCAGTCTCAGGCCGCATGATGCGCGTTCCCTCAGGCTCGTTTATTTTTACCAGGTTTCCGTTTTGATCGATGATGCGGTCCACGACGGAAGGACGTACCCGGATGCCTCCGTTGGCGATTGCGTTGATGGCAGTCAGAATCTGCATGGAGGTAACGCCCACCTCCTGGCCAAACGAGATCGCCGCTACAGAAAGGCCCGACCATTGTTGCGGGTCCCTCACCAGGCCCACAATCTCACCCGGCAGATCGATACCGGTTTTTGTGCCGAAACCGAAGGTCCGAAGGGCCTCGTACAGCCGTTTCTCGCCCAGACGGAGTCCGAGTTTAGCGGCGCCGATGTTGGAGGAATATTCGAGAATTTCGTCGAAGGTCAGGACGCCGTAGGGCTTGTGATCATGGAAGACGTGCCTGCCGACCAGCATGGAACCCATCTGGCAATCGATTGGTTCGTCCGGCCGCGTCAACCCGGCTTCCAGGGCAGCAGTCGCTACCACCACCTTGAACGTCGAACCAGGTTCGATGAAATCCGAAATCGCGCGGTCGCGCCAGAGTTCGGGCGCTGATTCATTATAGGTATTGCAGTTGAAATTCGGGAAACCCGCGAGCGCCAGAATCTTGCCGGTATCAGACTCCATCACGATCGCCACGCCATGAGCGGCTCCGGCATCGATGACCCCGGCGGAAAGCTCTCGCTCCGCGATGTACTGAATCGATCGGTCGATGCTCAGCACCAGAGAGTGTCCTTGGACAGGCGGCTTTTCCACCTGGCCGCGGAAGGAACGGCGGTGCGCATCCACGTCGAATGAGATCTGCCCCGGCGTCCCTTTGAGAAGCCGGTCGTATTGCATCTCGATTCCCGCACCGCCTTCACCGTTCATGTTAACGAAGCCGAGTGTCTGGCTCGCGAGTTCGCGGTTCGGGTAAACACGCATGCTCTCTTCCATCAGATACACGCCATCGATTCCAAGGGCCGCGACACGCGCTTCGTCCTTGGGATCGATCCTGTGTTTCACGAATATGAAAGACTGGCGCGCTGAATTGTTCATGTGCGCGGCCAATTCCTTCGGGTCAAGGTTCAGTATGGAGGCAAGACTCTGCGCGGCGCCGGCTTTATCCGTGATCGTGCGGGGATTTGCGGCCACGGTGCTCACCGTGACACTCGTGGCCAGCTCATCCATGTGAGCGTCATAGATCACGCCGCGAGGTGGGAGAATGGCCCGTGTCATTTGCTGGCGTTCCATCGCCAGCTGTACAAACGCATCATGGCGAAGTATTTGGAGTTGTGCCAGGCGTCCGATGATGATGCCGCTCCACAGGAAGATTCCGCCAATCACGAGGGTGACTCTTACCGGATTGGACCGCTTCCATTGTTCGGTCATCGTCAATTGTTGGAATTGTGCGCGGCGGGTCTCCTCAGCTGGGTATCCGTGCGCCCGATATTGGCCAGTACCAGGCCGGCTGGAGAATCCGCTCCGATCTCACGAAATCTCAGCACCACTCTCTGGTAAGGTCCCAGCGGCTCCATAGCCAGATCGTTCCGCGCAATGAAGTCAATGCGCTCGGGGCACTTGAGCGTCTCCTCCTCCAGAATCAGGCTGTTCTGGACGCGGACCAGGGATTCTTCCATGTCCTTGGACTGCTGAAGGGAATATCCCAAGCTCACGATGCGGCTCCTGATCCACAGGTATCCGAAGAGGGAACTCGCAATCAGGAGGAAGCAGAGCACACAGGCAAGGAGATCCCGCAGGTTGCGTGCATCTGTGCTGTGGAGAATGCGGTAATTCCGCGTTTCCACGTCCGCCGACCAATCCGTCATCATAGTCTCAGCTCCCTCGAAAATGAGGCGATCGTCTCGGAAAAACCGAATGTCTAAATCCGCTCCAGCCCTCTCAGCTTCGCGCTTCGTGCGCGTGGATTTGTGGCCAGCTCGGCATCGCTGGGCGTCCATGGACGGGGTGGAACCAATCGGGCGCGCGCCTGGCGCGGGCAGGTACACAATTCAGCCGGACGCTCGCATACGCAGTAGCCCGACATCATGCGGAAGGATCGCTTCACGATGCGGTCTTCCAGAGAGTGAAACGAAAGAACCGCCAGCCTGCCCCCCGGCCGAATGAACGAAAGGGCGTTGATAAGGAATTCCTCCAGGCCGTCCAACTCCTGGTTGACCGCAATGCGCAGTGCCTGAAAAGTCCTTGTGGCGGGGTTAATCGTGCGCGGCCCCCTGTTTCCCATCGCGTGCCTGACGATCGAGGCGAGTTGCGAACAGCGAGTTATTCGTGCCCGCTCGCGCGCGGCGACTATGGCCGCGGCGATGCGGCGGGAACAGCGCTCCTCACCGTAGCGATAGATCACGTCGGCGAGCTGCTCTGCCGACAGATCGTTGACCAGGTCAGCAGCCGTCAGACGTTGCGTCCGATCCATGCGCATGTCCAGCATGTCGTCGCTCTGAAAACTGAATCCCCGCTCCGGGTGCATGAGCTGGTAGGAAGAGACCCCGAGGTCCACCAGGATGCCGTCGATCGGCTCGATCCCCAGGTTGTTGAGAACCAGCGGGAGATTCTTGAAATTCTCGTGCAGCAGGCGGGAACAGTCCGAGAAAGGCTGCAGGTGCTGTCGGGCCCTCTCTAGCGATTCTCCGTCACGATCCAGCCCGATCAGCAATCCTCCGGGCTGTATGCGCTCGAGGATGGCCCAGGCATGCCCGCCCGGGCCCAGGGTTGCGTCGACAAATACTCCTCCGGGCCCGCACTGGAGCAGGTCAAGTACTTCCTCGCGCATCACCGGCACATGCTCGTGTGCGAAGCTGTTGGACGGATTGTATGTCATGCCGACCTGCGAAATGGCTCTTACCATGAGTCACTACCCTCTAGAATCAAACTCCCTGCGCTGCCAGCTCATCGCGATCTTCGTCGGTCAGAGGCTCTTCCTGCATGCTTCGACGGACCATCTCGTTGTTCCAAACTTCCAGGTGGTCATGCTTCCCCATCACGACAACCTCCCCTGAGAGCTGCGCATCCTCCCTCAGAGTCTGCGGTATGAGGATCCTTCCTTGCAGATCCATGGGCGCCAACATGCCGTAGTAACTGGTATTCCTGAGGAGCTTCTGCTTGGCTTTGGAGTAGCGTGGGGGAGCATGCAGCTTCTCAGAGATTTGCTCCCAGGTTGGAATCGGATAGATCTGGGCGCATTTGCCGTTGTCGCTCGTGACAAAGTAAATATTGTCTTCCGTCTCAGGCAGGTCGCGGCGAAACTTCGCCGGTATCTTCAGGCGGAATTTCTCATCGATTCTAGCGGGATGGCTTCCCCAGAGCATGGGCCCTTAACCACTCTAGTGCTGAGTTATCTCAAGGAACGACTTCATACCGGGAAAACTGGTTCTTAACGACCCCTAACCACCACTTTTGACCACTTTTGACCACAAACAGAGAATAGAGCCGTCCCTTTTGCTATGTCAAGTAAGTTTTTAAATTATTTGAACTTTCGTGAGGAATCTGGGCGGATTCTATGGAAGATTTAATGAAGATTCAAGCAAGTTATTGGCCACCGGCCAAGTTTTTGATGATTTGGCTCGGGATTTCTCAGCATGTCAGGAAAGTGCTTTCATGCTAACATTATTCCCCGCTTCCACGGGAGGGAATCGAGTGAAAGTAGGGATCGTCGGGCTGCCCTTAGTCGGAAAGAGTACAATTTTTAATCTATTGACTTATGGTCATGTGGACACTTCCTCCTGGGGAGGCGGCCGGGGCGAAGCCCACATCGGAATTGCCCAAGTGCCGGATCCAAAACTGGATCGGCTGGCCGCAATTTTTCATCCCAAAAAGATCACGTATGCCTCGGTGGAGTATGTCGACCTGCCCGGCCTCGCGCGCGGAGAAGGCAAATCCATAGAATCAAGAGAGATGAGCGCTTACCTGAACAGCCTCAAAAATGTAGATGCGCTCGTCCACGTTGTGCGCTCGTTCGAAGACGAGAACATCCCCCACTCCGAAGGAAGCGTCGATCCTTTGCGCGATATTGGTCTGTTCGAACTCGAGATGATATTTTCCGACCTCGCCATCATTGAGAAGCGGCTCGAGCGCCTGTCCAAGGATCTGAAAAAGGCCAAAACCCTCGAGCTCGAGCTGGAAGATGCGGTGCTTTTGCGTTACAAGGCCGCCTTGGAACAGGAACAGCCGTTGCGCAATCTGATCCTGACTGAGGAAGAGCAGAAGCGGGTGAAGGGGTTCACATTTCTATCCGCAAAACCTCTTCTTCTGGTTTTGAACCTGAGCGACAGGGATGTTTCCAAGATTCCCCATGTGGCTCGGGAGTTTGGGCTGGAGTCGTTGGCGGCGCAGGCGGGCATCGGCATCACGGCTGTGTGCGGCAAGATTGAAGCGGAGATCGCCAATCTGCCGGAAGAGGACGCTCATCTATTCAGGGAAGATCTCGGGCTGGCGGCGAGCGGGTTGGACCGCATCATTCAAAAATCGTATGCCCTGCTTGGGTTGATCTCTTTTTATACTGCCGGCGATCCTGAAGTGCGTGCATGGACGATATACAGAGACACTACGGCCCAGCAGGCGGCAGGCGTTATTCACAGCGACTTCGAGCGCGGCTTCATCAAGGCAGAAGTGGTTTCCTATGACGACATGATCCAATGGGAATCTTTTCAGGCGGCGCGGAACAAGGGCGTTCTACGCCTGGAGGGAAAAGAATACCTCGTCCAGGAAGGAGACGTGATCCTCTTCCGGTTCAACGTATGAGCGCTTCCAGACTCTTCATTTGTGCCACCATTTTTGCCGTGCTTCTCGCGACTGCCCGCCGGGCATCTTCCGAGGATCTCTCTCCGGACGCTGATTGGTTTGGCAAGGTGATCCGCGCTATCGAATATGCGGCAGACGGGCCTCTGGAGCGATCTCACTACGATCACTGCATCGGATTGAAGCCCGGCGACACTCTGACACGCACCGGCTTAAAGGCGGCAATCCAGGCTCTCTATGACACGGGAAATTTCTCGAACATCGCGGCGGAGGCCTCACCGGAGGGCGATGGGCTGCAGTTGCGCTTCCGCCTGACGCTCGGTGCCTATTTCGACCGGTTTATCCTTCCGCGCAGCGTGGATTTGGCAGGCCACTCCCCGGCCGAGGCGATGGCGCTTCCGGTCGGGGAACGCTTTTCGGCGCAAAGGCTGGAGGATGCCAGGCAAGCAGTGCTCAAGTACATGCGCGAGAGAGGATACTACCAGGCGGATGTGAGTGCGCACATCGTCCGAAACGCACTGAGTCGCCAGATCGATACCACGTTCACAGTTCACCCTGGACAGCTGGCCACGATCCGCTCCCTGGACGTCACTGGGGTGCCACCTCAGGAAGCTGCCGCGATCCAGCGTCAGCTGAAGATCAAGGTCACGCAGAAGTTCGCTCGCGATCGTTTTCGCAAGCGATTGGATGCCTTGAAGAATGATCTCGTAAGCCGCGGTTATCTCGAGGCCGAGCCGCAGCTCGTGGAATCTTACGAACCCGGCGACAATTCGGTCGCTCTCGCGCTTTCGATCGCCAACTTCGGGCAGGCGCGCATCGCGGTTGCGGGATTCAAGCTTCCCAAGGATCAGCTGCGCCGCCTGATCCCGGCTCTGTCGGGAGAGGGATTGCGGCCCGAATTGCTGCAGGAAGGATTGGCAAACCTGAGGGACTATATGGAGGATCTCGGCTACCCTGAAGCGGAGATCGCGATGCAGGAAAGCCATGACTCTGCCGGCGCGCGGCTGATCCGATACAACATCGACCGCGGTCGCAGGGTTATCGTTCGCGAGGTCCGGTTCCGCGGCAACCGGTCCATTACGGACCAGGATCTGCTCAAGGCGATCCAGTTGCAGCCCTCGGGCTTTTTTCAAAAAACGGCATACAGCGTCTCAAAGCTCGACGCTGACGAGCAAGCCCTGGAGGCACTCTACCAGTCTGATGGCTTTCTGGATGCGACGATCGTGCCCCTGGTCGAGCCGCTGAAGAACGGATTGCAGCTGAGGCTGACGTTCGAGTGCACCGAAAGCGCCCGCGCCGTGGTCCGATCGGTGCAGCTTGAGAAAGACGAAGGCTTGCCTGCTGAGCCGATCCTGGCCAGAATGAGCTTGAAGAAGGGCGGTCCCTATTCTCCCAATCTCGCCGAGCACGACCGTCAGGTTATTCTGGCGGCATACAACGATGCGGGCTTTCTGCAGCCCACCGTTACGTGGCGAGCCGATGAAGCCGGCCAGGACCATTCTTATGCGGTGGTTTTCCAGGTTAAGGAAGGAGTGAGAACCCGCATCGACAATATCATCCTGCTTGGGCGCGCTCGGACGCGCTCCTCGGTGATCGAGAAGCGCATCGCCTTGAAACAGAATGAGCCGCTCAGCTTGGGACAAATGCTCCAGACGCAGCAGGCGCTGTACAACACGGGCGCGTTCGATCTCGTGAGGGTGGGGGCTCAGAATCCCGAGAGCAGCTCCCCCTACCAGAATGTGGTCGTACGCGTGCAGGAGGCCAGACCGATCAGCGTCCGCTACGGATTCGGCTACCAGCAGCGGGAGAAATTGCGCGGGACTCTGGAATTGAGCGACCCCAACATCTTCGGTCTGGGACGACGCGTCGATCTCAGCCTGCGGGGAAGCGCCATCGAGCAGGCCGCGGTTCTCAGCTTCCAACAGCCTCAGATTCGCTTTTTCCCCGTCGATTCTTTCTTCACATTTTCGGCAAACAAGACCAAGGAGATCAGCTTCGATTTGCGGCGCTTCGACCTGTCATACCAATACAGTCATCCCTATGGCAAGCACACATGGGGATTGCTGCGCTACAGTTTCACGAACGTGAAGGTGTCGCAGGTGACGCCGGATCTCCTTCGTGAGGAAACCCCACGCAATCTCTCGGCTGTCTCGGCCTATTACATCAATGACACGAGGGATAGCTTCCTGGATCCGGAAAAAGGATTTTTCACTTCCACGGACCTGAGTGTGACGACGAAGCTGCCCACGAGCACATTCGCGAGTGGATATTATTTCTCCCTTTTCACCCAGAATAGCTACTACCGGCGACTGACTCCGTTGACGCTGATGGCCGCGTCTTTCCGTTTCGGATTGATTCATGGGTTCGCAGGTGATACCACCATTCCCATCAGCGAGAGGTTTTTCGCAGGCGGCGGTTCGAGCCTGCGGGGATTTGCTGTGGACGCCGCGGGACCCCTCGGGCTGAACAACGAACCCATCGGCGGCAATGCCTTGTTGATCGGCAACCTGGAATTGCGCGTGCCGCTCGTGAGCCGGTTCCAACTTGCGGTTTTCTATGACGGCGGCAACGTGTATCCGGATGTGAGCTCGCTGAACTACTCCGATTTCAGCCACACCGTGGGCGGCGGGCTGAGATTGAAGACACCCTTCGGGCCCATACGGCTCGATTATGGCATTAACTTGAACCTTTCCCAGCAACTGCAGTCTCTAGGTTATAAGAGGGGGCACTTCTTTGTGACCATCGGGCCTCCTTTCTGAGGTGCGCTTTTGAGAGCACTTTGCGTGGCGATCATGATTCTCTGCCGATGGGGCTTTGGCGGCCCTTTGGCCGCCCAGGAAATAGACCGCCTGCTGGCTGCCGTGAACGGAAAGGTGATTACCGAAGGTGACCTCAGCATATCGCGCTCCTTGAACTCTCTGATCCTGCTGGGCAGGTCGGAGACAAATCCGACAAGGGCCCAGGAACTGAGCCGCTTGATCGATCTCGAACTCATCCGCCAGGAAATGGAGAGTTTTCCCTTCGGGCAAGCGGATCAGAGCAGCATCCAGTCAGAGGTGGAGAAACAGCGGAGCGCTCTCATGACTGTCTATGCCGAAATCGGCGGGCTCCCTGCGCTGTTGCGGCGCCTGGGTCTTCAAGAAGACGAGCTGGTTTCCTACCTGCGCCTGCGGGTTCATGTGACGCGCTTCATGGATTTGCGTTTTCGCCCGTTCGTGACTGGCGTCAAGGAAGACGAAGTGGATGCGAAAGTGAACGCCGCTCTGGATCAATGGATCCAGAACATCAGAAGCCACTCGCACATCGAGCTATTTGATGCGGGTGCGCATTCGGCGGAGAAAAAGAGGCCATGAAAGCGCGCAATAAAGTGCTGCTGATCCTCGTGCTGGTTGTGGCGGCGGCCGTGGCCGGCGTCGTTTTCTACCTGCGATCCGAGCGCTTTCAGGCGAGGTTGGGCGCCGCGGTGATCACGCGCATCGAACAAGCCACTGGCCTTCGGACGGCAATGGGCCAGTTCACACTGGACCTCTTTCGCGGCAGATTCTCGGTAAAAAAGCTGACACTCCGGTCACAGGAAAACTCCGGGAGCCGCCTGGACGTCGCAGTCGATGAGATTTCCGGTTCCCTGAGGCTGGCCGCGCTATGGCGGCCCAGGATCGAGCTGAATGAGTTGAACCTGCAACGCCCCCATCTGGCATTAGCGCCGGAACCAGGCGGTTCCCCATGGAGCTTGCAACCCATCGTTCGCCAGGCGCTCGATTTCGCGGCGCGCAAGGTCACGATCACGGACGGCTGGGTGGACCTGAACTATCGGCACATCCCATTGAACATGGTGATGGACGCCTTGAACTGTGACATCCGGTACCGCCCCAATCCCGCGAGCTACGAAGTTCAGCTGGAGTATAAGAACAGCCCTCTGGACTGGTTGGGGCGCAGATTCGTGTATGATCTGCGCACACAGTTCCGCCTCCTGGCTTCGGGATTGGAGATCGATTCTTTCGAGTTTCGGGAAGACAAGAGCCACTTCAGCGGCAACGGCAGGGTCAACGATTGGGATGCGCCGACGTTGCAGGTGGCCCTAAACGGAACCTTAGCTCACGGTCTACTGATTCTTCTTGCTCCCGGTCTCAAGGAATCCCGTGGCGATACGGGAATCAACGGGGACCTTCGCCTGGACGATAGCGGCTATCGATTGTGGGGACGGCTCAGGGTTGACGCGCTCGGTTATCGTCAAACCGCGGCCCGCGCGGTCACGGGGCTGTTCGAAATCAAAGCCGATGTGCTCTCCCTGCGTAAGGTGAACGGGCGCATGGGAGGCGGCAGCTTCCGGATCGATGGGGACATACAGCTTCGGGGCGAAAATGTGCCTCCGCACCGCCTCAACATCTCTGCCAAGAACGTTGCGTTGCGCGACACCTCGGGGATTCTCGACCTCGGCTCATTGGCGCTCGAGAATACCGCGGATGGAGAGCTGGCGCTCGACTGGCGCAACGGCGAGCCCCTGTCCGTGGCAGGCGCGGTCAACCTGCACGCGATCGCGGACACCGGTGCTGGATCTGAATTGAGGACGGCGCTGCAGGGAAACACGGAGTTTACCTACCGCGCGAATACCTGGTATGTAAAAAAGTCCGACCTCGTGTCTCCCGATTCGCATATCGAGATCCTAGGCGAGGACGCGGACCATTTTCGCGTCCGCGTCGATACGCATCGACCCGCCGAGGTCTTCCGTCTCGTGCGCGGTTTCTCGACGACGGTCGAAGATTGGATGCGAAGCACGGACGCCTGGCAGCAGCTCGCCGGCCGCTTCCAGCTTTCCGGAGAGGTTGTGTGGCACCAGCCGGACGCGATGGCGTATGAAGGGCAGATCACGGTTGCGGACGGACGGTTGCGCGGCTACAGCCTCGACAACATGACCGCAGCCGCATCGTGGAGCGGGTCGCTGGTGAAACTTCACACGCTCAAGGCGAATAGAGGAACCCAGTCGGCCGAGGGCGACTTAGATCTGGACCTGCCGCACGGGGACGTCGGACCCGCCATTTCGTTCGAAGGAAACATCCGCCGGATCAGTCTGGAGTCGCTTGGCGACCTGGGAGTCAATCTCAGGACACCCGTGACAGGGTCTTTGAGTGGCCAGGGCAAGGTTTCCTATGCGGGAGGCTCTTTTCACGGGAATGCCCGATTCCAAATCGACCAAGGCAGTTTTCAGCTCCAGCCCTTTGATCTTTTGCGGGCGTCGGTGGAGGTAGATGGCAATGAACTTCGCATCGTCAACGGCCAGATCACACGCGCATCGGCATCGATCGACGCTCAGGGCAGGGTCAACCTGGATACCCAGGCGCTGAATCTCTCTGTCCGCCTCAATGAGTTGCCTTTGATGGATATTCCTGAGGTCAAAGCGAGCAGCCTGGGGATCGACGGGCGCATTACGGCCGCGGGCGAAATCCGGGGCACCATGGACAATCCCGAGTATCATGGAGATGTCGACGTCCACGGCTTGCGCTATGCCGGTTGGGACCTCGGGCAAGGGAAAGCCACGATCGACCTGCGCGAACGAACGCTGACAGCGCAATTCGATGTCCAATCGGATCTTGGTGGTTTCCGTGGAGAGATTCATCTGAAGACCGAGGCGGATTATCCGGGACAATTGACGGTCGAGTTCCGTGACTGGAACGTAAGGAAGATCATCGCTAACAACGCCCCGGCGCTGCTCAATGATTTCAGTACGGCGCTTCATGGCAATTTGACGGTTGACGGGTCGTTTGGGGAAATGTCCAAGCTGCAATATCGCGGAGACATGGATGGCGCTCGTTTCAAGATCCATGGGTATGAGCTGCGCAATGAAGGCAGGATTCGATTTACCGGCGATTCTCAGAAGCTGGTTGTTGAGGAGGCTCGCCTCATCGGCGAGGGGACCAGTCTCTCTCTCGATAAGAAAGGCGTGTTTCCCTTTGATGCCGATGCCCCGATGAATCTGCATCTGAGCGGCAAGCTTAATCTCCAGTTTCTGGATCACCTCGCGGACAAGGTGGGAGTTTCGGGCTCCGCTGCTTTGGATGTCAATATCAGCGGGTCGCAGCATGCTCCCGAAGTGCTTGGCCGGGCAGTTCTCGATGGCGCACGGATCGAGCATCAGGATGTGCCCTATCCATTGTCTGCGCTGAAGGGCAGCATCATTTTCTCGCGCAATTCGATCCGGTTCGAGAACCTCGAAGGCGCGATCGGTTCAGGCATGATTCAGATCACGGGTGCTGTTGAACATCAGATTTCGGAGCTGCGCGGGATGAATCTGCAGGCTTCCCTGCACAAGGTCCGGCTGCGCATCCCGACCGACTTTGTCTCCACCATCGATGCCGAACTTAATTTGAGAGGCGGGCCGGACACGCAGGTGCTCACCGGAGACATCACGGTGCTGCGCTCCGAATACCTGCGCGATTTCAGCGTGCTGGAACAATTGCTGGGCCGCCCTTCGAGTCCTTCCGGGCCGCAGACCACGCAGCCTCTGCTCGCCGGTGTGCGCTTGAATGTTTCCATACATTCGCCAGACGGCTTATATATCGATAACGAACTGGCGAGGGTGCAGGCCGGATTGAGCCTCACGCTGCAGGGCACCTACGCGTTTCCATCGCTGACAGGCCGCGTGGAGGCGACCGAAGGATCCCTCTTCTTCCGGGGCAACCGCTTTGATATCCTGCGCGGTTCCGCCGACTTTGTCGATCGGAACAGAATCAATCCCGTTTTTGACATCCGGGCCGAGGCGGACGTTAGAAGTTATCTGATACGCCTTGACATTACGGGCGACATGGATCATCTGCGGTTGAACGTTACGTCGGACCCGCCGCTTTCGACGGTCGACATCCTGTCCATGCTCACGACAGGCAAGAACGACCAGACGGTTGCCGCGGGGACACAGGGTTCCCGCTACGAGCAGCAGATGACAGGCCTGAGCGCGGCCAGCATACTCTCGGAAGGCATCACCGGCGTGGTCGGCAAAAGGGTGGAGCGCATCTTTGGACTCGAGAGCTTCCGTGTGGATCCATTCCTGGCAGGCGCGGAGAATGATCCGACCGCGCGCGTGACGATCAGCGAACGTCTGTCCAAGGATCTTGCGGTCACGTTCTCACGCAATCTCACCACCAGCAAGGAACAGATCGTCGTTCTCGAGTACGACGTGAACAGGAGCTTGTCGATCATCGCGACGCGCGACGAGTTCGGGACTTACGGCGTCGACTTCCGGTTTCGCAAGTGGTTCCGATGATGACTATTACATTTTTCAAATCCGATCTATAGAATGTTCGGTATGTTTATAGAAACAAACGCCAGCTAAGAGGTTCAAAGTATGAAGATTCTTGTCATCGAAGATGAAAGCAAGGTTGCGCACTTTGTTAAGAAGGGCTTGGAGCAATCCGGTTTTGAGGTCGACGTGGCCGTGGACGGTGAAGAAGGTTTCGACAAGTTCCGTGCGGTCGATTACGATCTTGTGCTCCTGGATCTCATGCTTCCGAAGATCACGGGGTGGGAGTTGATCCCTCTTTTGCGCAAGCGCAAGCCCACTCTGCCGATACTGGCAGTGACTGCGAAAACAGCCGTCGAGGACCGCGTTCAGGGTTTGAATCTGGGCTGCGACGATTACCTGGTCAAACCGTTCTCCTTTGCCGAGCTCCTGGCGCGCATTCAGGTGCAGCTCCGGCGCGGCATTACTCTTGGGACTGCTGAGTTGAAGGCCGCGGATCTGGTGCTTGATCCGTTGAAACGCAAGGTGACGCGTGCCGGCAAGACGATCGAGCTCTCCAATAAGGAGTTTGCTCTGCTCGAGTACCTGCTGCGCAACAAAGATGAAATCGTGACCAGAAACATGATCGTGGAAAATGTCTGGGACTCGAGCTTCGACAACTTCACAAACGTGGTTGACGTATACATCAACTACCTGCGCAATAAAGTGGACCGAGGGTTCGATCAGCAGCTTATCCAGACCGTGCGCGGCGTAGGCTACACACTGCGGAGTTCGTTGCCGTGAATGTAAGAACGCTGCGTTTCAAGCTCAGCTTGACGAACGGGCTCTTCATTTCGATATTTTTCGTGCTTTTCGGATACATTCGCTACCAGACGTTCGGTTATCGCGCAGAGCGCAATTTCGAAAGCAGGCTGGAACGCCAGGCGACTTCCTTTGTGAATAACTTCCGGGCCACGCCGGAAGGGTTCGACTGGCAACCCAACGTGCCTCCCGCGGACGCCATGGCTCTGGACACCCTCCGTCCGTTCTTTGTCCTCACGGATCTGGACGGCAAGGTCATGCGCGAGGAGTTTTACGGCTACTACATCCGGCGCATGTTAAAGGGAAAAGACCTGGATGATGTGCTGCACGTGCATAGCGGATTCAGCGACGCCGAAGCCTCCGACGGCCGGAAGTTCCGTTTCATCAACCGGGTTATGCCGTCGGGGCACGGGCAGATAATAGTTTTGCATCTCGGGCGCGACCTGAATGAAGTGACCGACCTGATGCACGAGTACATGTCGATCTACATGTATTCGGTGCCGCTGATTCTGATCATCGCGATCGGCGTCGGCTGGTTCCTCGCCGCGCATGCTCTCAAGCCATTCGATGACCTGGCCCACACCGCGGAACAAATCACGTCGGAGAAACTGAACACGCAGATCGTGGGCGCGCGCAAAGAAGCGGAAGTCCAAAGATTCGTGCAATCCTTTAACTCCATGGTCGCGCGCCTGAGCCAATCCTTCGATCAGATGCGCAGGTTCAATGCCGACGTGGCGCATGAGTTGCGCACTCCGTTGGCAATTCTTCAGGGTGAGAATGAGATAGCTCTTCGTTCCGAGTCGCTATCCGAGGAAATCCGCTCGGTCCTGATTTCGAACCTCGAGGAACTCGATCGTCTCACCCGGATCGTGAACGATATTCTGACGCTCTCGGAAGCAGAAGCGGGCAGCCAGGTCCTTGCGAAAAAGCCGATCAATCTAAAGCCGCTAATCGGCGATCTGACAGAACAGATGCAGCTGCTGGCGATGGAACGCAATATCCAGATAGAGGTCCCGGATCTGCCGGATGCCGTCGTGGAAGCGGATGATCTCTGGATGCGCAGGGCAATTCTCAATCTCCTCGACAACGCGATCAAATACTCAAGGGATGGAGGCAAGATTCAGGTTTCCATCACGAATGACGCAGCGAAGATCCGGATCGGCATTCGTGACGACGGGATCGGAATCTCAGGACGTGACCTGCCGCACATATTTGACCGCCTCTATCGCGCCGACCCGGCGCGCAGCCGCAACAACGGGGGCGTAGGTCTCGGTCTGGCTCTTGTGAAATGGGTGGTGGAAGCGCACAACGGGCAGATTACTGTCGCGAGCGAGCCGGAACGGGGAACAGCCTTTCAGATCGAGCTTCCTCTCTATTCTCCCGAGCCCAGAAACATCGTGGAGGCTCGATCCGGGAAGCCGCTAAAATCCGGCCACGGTGCTGCCGGCGGGGCGATTTGAAGGCTCTGGCGATGTTGCATATTGTCCGTCGTCCCGGCGAGGCTCGAATCCTTGATAACACGCATGGTTTGTATTGCTTTTGGGGTTGATCATGAAGTAATATGTAAGTTTTGTCACAGGAGGTTGTGCCCGTGTACGCAGTGATCAAGAGCGGTGGAAAGCAGTATCGTGTTGCGGAAGGCGAAGACGTGCGCCTGGAGAAACTAGATGCTGAACCGGGCTCTTCCGTCGAGTTCAGCGACGTGTTGCTGGTCAAGGCTGACGAAAGTATCCATATCGGCCGGCCTCTGCTTAAAGGAGCCTTAGTTTCCGGCACGGTCGCGGCGAATGGCCTGGGAGATAAAGTTCTCGTTTTCAAGTACAAGGCCAAGAAACAGTACCGCCGCACGCGCGGGCACCGGCAAGCGTATTCGCGGGTGCGCATCGATAAGATCAGTTTCTCTGCCGAATAGGAATCAAGGAAAAGCCATGGCACACAAGAAAGGTGTTGGAAGTTCCAGGAACGGCCGTGACAGCCAATCCCCGCGGCTGGGAGTCAAACGGTTCGCGGGCCAATTGGTCAGCGGGGGGACGATCATCGTCCGGCAGAGGGGAAGCAGGTTAAAGCCTGGGCTCAATGTCGGCATCGGGCGTGATGATACCCTTTACGCCGAGATCACGGGTGTGGTGAAATTCCAGAATCGGGGACGATTAGGGCGGTTTGTCCACATTGAGGCGGAGTCATAATTACCGGGAAAGCACTTCACGTCGAGCGCACGCAGGACCCCAAATGGGGTCCTTTTTGTTTTTGGGCGCCGGACCTTTCTCGAGGAAAACACTGGGTTTCTGATGTTTATAGATCGTGCCAGAATCTTTGTTCACGCCGGCAATGGCGGTAACGGCTGCCTCGCCTTCCGGCGCGAGAAGTTCGTTCCCCGTGGAGGACCGAGCGGCGGAGATGGCGGCAAGGGGGGCGACGTGTATATGGAATGCACGGACCGGGTGAACACCCTCCTGCACTTTCAGTACAAACGCATCTTCAAGGCTGAACGAGGGCGGCACGGTGAAGGATCGAGGCGTCATGGAAGGGAAGGTGAAGATGTCGCTGTCCTGGTGCCGCCCGGCACCCAGGTGTTTAAGGAGCCGGAGCACATTCTGCTTCATGATTTCGGCGTGCCGGGCCAACGGGTGAGGGTTGCCGTCGGGGGCATGGGCGGCCGCGGCAATGCGCGTTTCGCCACATCAACGAACCAGGCGCCCCGCCGCGCTGAACCCGGACATCCTGGAGAGGTGTTGGAGCTGTCGCTCAGCCTGAAACTGATTGCCGATGTCGGGCTCGTCGGGTTTCCCAACGTGGGTAAATCCACGCTCATCTCGCGCATCAGCTCGGCGAAGCCGAAGATAGCCGATTATCCCTTTACGACCCTTGTTCCCCATCTCGGCGTCGTTGCGGTGGGAGACTACCGCACCTTTGTCGTCGCGGACATTCCCGGCCTGATTGAAGGCGCCCATGAAGGACATGGTCTGGGAGATGAGTTTCTGAAACATGTGGAACGGACCAAGGTTCTGGTGCATCTTGTGGATGTGAGCCAGCCGGAACGTGATCCCGTTGCCGACTTTAAGACGATTTTGCACGAGCTGACGTTGTTCGACGAAGAGCTGGCCCAGAGGAAGCAGATCGTGGTTGCCTCCAAGATGGACGCGCTTGCGGACCCGCGCCAGCTTTTGCGGCTGCGCATGATGTGCGCGCGCCGCAAGATACCCTTCCAGCCCATTTCTTCGGTTACAGGCCAGGGGATCGCCGAACTCATCGGGCTGCTGGATAACATCCTAACGGCAGGTTTGAGCGCATGACGGCGGGCAGGCAATCGACAGGAGATCCGATTTGACGGCCATCAGGCTGGGCGTGCTCGGAGGTAGTTTTAACCCCATTCATCTGGGACATCTCCACATTGCACGCCGGACTCGCGGGCTCTTCGGCCTTTCCAGGGTTCTTTTCGTGGTTGCCTGCACGCCCCCGCACAAGCAGCCCCATGACTTGATATCCTTCAACCATCGGTATGCCATGGTGAGCCTCGCGACGTCCGGCTGCGAGTATTTTCATCCATCCCCGGTGGAGCTGGAGTCGCCCGTCAGCCCTTATTCCATCGACACGCTGGCCAAGCTGGCGCGGCGTTTCGGAATAGCGGACCATGCGCTGCACTTCATTGCGGGAGGCGACTCGCTTCTGGAGGTCGCGGGATGGCACCGGGGCGCCGAGCTCCTCTTAACCTACACTTTTGTTTTTGCCATGCGTCCGGGCTTCCTCGTGCCGGACATTGAGGGCATTCTCCCTGCCGATGTGCTTGGGCGCCTCGTGGATTGCAGGGGATGGGACTCAGCCTACGTCCAAAGCCGGCTTGCCGCGGAGTCTTCATCCTCCGAGAGCCGCATCTTTCTTGTGGATGTGGGCGCGCCGGAGATCGCCGCGTCACAGATACGCCGGCGCGCCGCGTCGGGGCAAGCCATCGATGATCTTGTGCCGGCTTTGGTGCATGAATATATCCAGAAACTCCATCTTTATGGTGAAAGATGAATGATGCTTTGAAGATTGCCATTCAGGCCGCGGATAACAAGAAAGCGTTGGACATCGTTGCGATCGACATCTCTTCGGTCGCCAGCTTCGCTGACTGTTTTCTGCTCTGCACCGGCGACTCTCAGCGCCAGATTCAAGCGATTGCCGATGAAGTGAGGGAAAAAATGGCGTCCCACGGATATCGTCCGGCTCATGTCGAGGGTTACAACAATGCCGAATGGATTCTGCTCGATTATCTCGACCTTGTGATCCACATATTCTCGAAGCAGGCGCGCGCCTACTACGATCTCGAGCGACTATGGCGCGACGCCAAGATCATTGACACCGCCGCGCTTCTGGAGGAGACGGCGCCTTCCCCGGCGCCTGCAAGGAAGGCGCGGAAACGCAAGTAGTGAACTGCGGCCGGAGGGGCATGCTGCCGGAACGTCGGCAGGCGTTGGTCATCGTCTCTCTCGCGATCTTCTGCCTTTGTCTGAATCGAAGCTCATTACGCGGGGCAGTTGAATTGGCCCAGAGCTTTCGGTAAAATTCGGCGCCTTGCTTCAGGAGGCGGAGCTTCTGGACCACGGTTATGCGCATAACGGCTTGTTGGGTAGGCAAGACACAGAATGCCCATTTGAGGTCCTTGCTGTCGGAATATCTGGAGAGGCTGAATCATCTGGCTACCATTGTTGTGGCCGAGGTGCCTGACCTCTCCAAGCGCCGTGGGCTTCGGGGAGCAGCGTTGCTGACTGCGGAAAGAACCGAGATTGAACGTGCTCTTCCTCAAGGATGCCAGAAGGTGCTCCTGGATGAACGAGGCAGGCAGTTCAATTCCCCTGAATTCGCCCGCTGGCTTGAATCGGAACAGATTCGCGGTGCAAGGGAGACCGCGTTCATTATCGGAGGTCCGGAAGGCGTCGATCCCAGGCTCTTGAATCAGGCTTACCTGCGGATGTCCCTGGGCCCCATGACCTGGACCCACGAGATGGCCCGAGTGTTACTCTTGGAGCAACTGTATCGAGCACTGACCATTTTGCGCAATATCCCGTACCACAAATAGGCGAGTGGGAGAAGATGATCGATGGATGAAAAGAAGTTGGAACATTTCAGGGGAAAGCTGGTCCAGAAAAAACTCTCTCTTGCCGATATGGTTACGCGCACTGAAGGTTACGGCCGCGAGAAGGAGCCCGCCATTCAGGACGTCGCCGACATGGCTGTGGAGTCTTATACGAAAGAATTCATGTTTGGCAAGAGTTCCGGTGATCGCGCCATCCTTCAACAGGTGAATGAGGCACTCGAGCGCATTGATGACAAGTCCTTTGGGGTCTGCATTCACTGCGAGGAGCCGATTCACCCGAAGAGATTGGAAGCCGTGCCCTGGACCCAGTTTTGTCTTCGTTGTCAAGGATTACAGGAAAAGGGGTTGCTCAAGGATTAGCCCACCCGACCGACGGGGCATTTCACTTTGCCGGCATTCGCCTCATTTCAGCCGCGGCGGCGCTGGAAAAGCGGATTCTTTTCCCTCTCATGGCGAACATGAAGCTGCTTCTTCCCACCAGGCGTGATATCCCCGCGTCCACCTTTCGACGCTTTGCAGACAGTGTTCTAAACCTGTTTTATCCCGATGCCTGCCTCGTGTGTGCCCATCCCATCTCCCGCGCACAGGACTGCGGTGTCTGCGTGCGATGCTGGGAGAAGGCCTTACAACAGCGCATCGTCGGACCATCATGCCCTTCTTGCGGGCTTCCGTATCGAACCTTTGCGAGCGAGCTCGTTCATCTGTGCGGCCGATGCATGATCAGCCCTCCCCGGTTCTCCGGCGCGCGGGCGTTCGGTTGGTACGGTGCCGAGCTCAGCGGCATGATTCGGGCTTTGAAGTTTGGCGGGCGCAGAGACCTGGTGGAATTGCTGGCGCCACTGCTGGCTTCGACGCTTCTCGAATGTTGGGATGTGACCGAGATTGATCTGGTCGTTCCTGTTCCCCTGCACCCCGAGCGGCAACGCGAGCGCGGCTACAACCAGGCGGCTCTCCTTGGCGCATCTCTTGCCCGCCTGATAGGGCGCCCGTTCAAAGAAAGAACTTTGTCTCGCGTTCGCAACACCCAACCCCAGGTAGGGTTGAGCGATTCGGAACGCTCCAGCAACCTGCGCCACGCCTTTCGTTGCGCTCTTCCTGCGGTTGCCCACGGTGCGCGCGTGCTTCTGGTTGACGATGTCATGACGACGGGATCGACGGCCGAGAGTGCTTCCGAGGCGCTTCTTGAAGGAGGAGCCTTGCGCGTCTCTGTCCTGACCGTAGCCAGGGCGGTGGTCGGCGTGGAGTAGCAAGGGATCGAGATGAGAAACGTCGGGCTTAGTTTCCAGACAGTCCGCTACTTGCCTCGTGCGGGAGGTGCATCGTGGGTGAGAGCCCGACGCCGGGCGTCCATTTTTTCGAGAGTTTCTTCAAAGTGCTGCCTCTGATCCGGGCGCAGAATGGCGCGGATGGCTTGATCGGTCTCGGTGCGAATCTGTTCGTATTGGGGGCGGAACTGCACCGAGAGAGCGCTGTATCGATCCCCACTTTTCTTGATGATATCCTTGAGGTTTTCCTTCTGGTGAGCGTCCATGTGCAAACTTTGCGCGATCTCTTCGACGACGTCTCGTTTCGTAGGTACCGGCGGCCTTTGTGTCGGATTTTGCCCTATATGATTCTGGTAGAGATAGCCGGAGACAGCCCCGCTTATGCCTCCGAGCAAAAAAATCGCTATCAGCATCAGCGCTGCGCTCGTCTTTGATCGCATTAATCGTAAACCTCTGAGTGCCTATTTCTTGGGTGCGCTGAGGACTGGAGTTGTCGATTTCTCCACCAAGGAATGAATCACACTTTCATCCGTGATTTCTTCGGCGATCACCATTCGGCTGGAATGGCCAGGAGTCATGAAAATGCTGTCATAGGCCTGGTATAGGTCCGGTCTCGGACCACGAAACTCCATATACGCAAACAAAGAGATAATGACTAAAGTCACAGTTGCCATCGCCGGCACGATCTGTCGAGATAAGCCGAGAATGACTTGCCAGACTGTGATGCTTTGAGCTTCGTTTTCCAGCCTCGCTCGTAGCCGCGCGTAGAAGAAAGGTGATGGCTCCAACGCCGAGTTCAATCTCCCAAGCCGCTGAGGAAGCGTAAGAATCCTCCACTCTCTGGTGCATGACGGGCAGTGCTGGAGATGTGAGTCCAACTGCGCTCGCTCCTCTGCCGAAAGCTCCCCGTCCATCAATCGGAACAGCCAGCCTCGCACCACGCCGCATTCCATTTGCGAGTCTCCTGATTGCTTCATCAATTTCTACTACGCCATATCGGCCAAGTTATTTCATTTCTTGACTGCGATTCTGTGGGCCAGGTGATCGCTCCGCTCCTGCCGGACAGGCTCCTAGAAATGGAGCTGGGGCGCCGGGACCGGTAAACGGAGATCCGGGTGCTGATTGCACCTACTGGAGTTGATTCAACGGCTTACACCCAGGAGAACCGCGCCGGATCGGAGAATGTAACTCATAAAATGAGCATGCAATCGCCGTAACTGTAGAATCGGTACCCTTCTTTAACTGCCTGCCGGTAGCAGTCGAGCATCCACTCGCGCCCGGCAAATGCACAAACGAGCATGAAGAGTGTCGATTTGGGAAGGTGGAAGTTGCTGAGAAGTCCGCTCAAGGCGTGAAACTCAAATCCCGGTCGAATGAACAAATCGCAGAGACCCGCGGACCCACTCCCGAGGAAATCCAATTGGCACGCCAGATGCTCCAGTACCCGGGTCGTGGTGGTCCCTACAGCGATCAGGCGCTTGCCTTCACTCAAGTACGCACGAATGGAGGCGGCGGTATCGTCGGTCACTTCATAATGCTCAGGCTCCATGCGGTGTTGCTCGATCTCTTCGCATCGCACCGGCTGAAACGTTCCGTAACCTACGTGAAGAAGGATCTCGCAGACCGGAATGTTCTTCTGCGCAAGGCGATGCATGACCTCAGGCGTGAAGTGCAACCCCGCCGTCGGTGCGGCTATCGACCCCGCTTGGCGGGCATAAACGGTCTGGTAACGCTGCCCGTCCTCCGTCAGATCCTGACACGGATGTCGGTGGATGTAGGGCGGCAATGGCGGTTCACCCGATGTCTCCATGCTTTTCCAGGGATCGACGCTAGACGCGAATTCGATCAGCCGGGCGCCGCCCTCCCGGATTTCACGTACCTGCGCGCGCACATTCCCAATCTCCAGGTGCTGGCCGGGCAGGGCCTTATGAGCCGGGCGGACCAGCACCAGCCAGATGCCTGGGGCCTCCTCGCGCGTCATCAGGACTTCGATGCGCTCCCGCTTTCTGGGACGACTCGCCCAGAGTCGCGCCGGAATCACGCGGGTCGTGTTTACCACCAAAAAATGATCGGATTGGAGAATATCGGGAAGCTCGCGAAAGATCCGGTGCTCCACCGTGCGGGATTGCCGCCGTATTAGCATCAGGCGTGATTGGTCCCGCTCGGGAAGCGGGTGCTGCGCGATAAGATGCTCGGGGAGGGCAAAATCAAAGGAACTAAGGTTCACAGATGCGTCAGCGCCTTTGTCGCGGAAAGATCCGAACGTTTTCATCCGGCGAAACGCGCGGCGCCGGGATGACTTGCCGTTCGGAGGCTTCCGGCAGCTGTTCGGCTTTATGCAGCTGGGCAGAGAAGTAGGCCGCGAACAGAGTGATCAGACTGGAGGTATAAACCCATGTCAACAGGGCTATGATAGCTCCCATCGTGCCGTAGACCTTCTGCGAATCAAAGACAGGCACGAGATTTACAAATATCCACCAGTCGGTTTCCCAGAGGATGGTCGCGAGCACGGCGCCGGAAAGCGCTTCGCACCAGGGCACCTTGCGATCGGGCATCAGCTTGTAAGTAAAACAAAACACCGTGACGGCAATCAGAATCCCGGTGCCCAGCAGAAACGAATGCCCGATAGAGTTGATGATCTGATCCTGCTTAAAAGCGGGTTCTTCGGAGCTCAGAGCGCCCCAGACCAGGGTTATTGCCGCGGAAACCAGCAGCAGCGCGCCACCCAGAACCAGGAGGGCGGTACTTCGCACACGGCTTTCCCAGAACGTTCGTCGCCTCGGTACTCCCCAGGCCCGATTCAATGCGTTTTCCAGGAACGTGAACACCCATGTCGAACCCCAGAGCACCACAATGCAGCAGAGGAGAAGCAAGGCAGGAGAAGGTTGTGTGATCTCCGAGAGATTTTTTTCCAGGAACATCTTGGATCCCGGAAACAGCGCGACGATCCTCTGAATCACCTCTTCGTGGAGCTTCCACATACCCAGAACGGCGTCCAAAATGGCAAACAGGACGAGGATCGCGGGGAACATGATGAACAAGCTGAAATAGGAAATGGAAGCGGCGTCCCGCGGGACTTCATAGCTCCACATGGACTTGGCAGCCTCCACGAACGCGCTGCCCACTCTTCGGATGCCTGTTCTGGTCCTGGACATATCGAATAAGTTTAATGACTTTGGAATGTTCTGTAAATAGCATCCAGAGACAAGGCCGTGGCGAAGCTGCTGTCCCCAGTTTCGCCGCAAGGAAAGGCGACGTTTGACTTTGACATCGCTGTTTTCCAAGATTACCATTACAGTTTGTTGCTGTTTGCCGTACTAAGTTATTTAATATCTGAGGTTTATGACTGCGGTACCTATTCGGCCGCTGCCATGGCCCGTGCGAGTGATCCATGAAAAATCTTGTGCATGATCTCCTGATCGAACTCGGAGAAAATCCGGAACGGGACGGATTACAGGGAACACCGGAGAGGGTGAGTCAGGCATTGCAATTCCTGACGAGCGGGTACGTTCAGGATGTGGACGCGGTCCTGAACAACGCTTTGTTCGATGTCGAATACGATGAGATGGTCATCGTTTCCGACATCGATTTTTTCAGTCTGTGCGAGCACCACCTTCTACCTTTCTTTGGCAAGGTCCACGTTGCGTATCTGCCCAACAAGAAGGTGGTGGGCCTCAGCAAAATCGCCCGGCTGGTGGAGGTGTTCAGC